>Ga0169931_10006171_pt1 | contig 18165 bp, 15 predicted proteins | sample Kivu_15m_20L_FD_129675 | JGI IMG/M metagenome (GOLD analysis project Ga0169931, IMG submission 129675) | Freshwater microbial communities from Lake Kivu, Western Province, Rwanda to study Microbial Dark Matter (Phase II) - Kivu_15m_20L... | ecosystem: Environmental > Aquatic > Freshwater > Lake... | reverse complement strand
GTAATAGCAACCCCATTCTTTAATTGCTTAAACTGATCATCTTCTGTGATTCCGAGCTCTGTAGCAAGTTCAGCATTGACTTTACCTGGCTTATCTCTTTCTTGATAGCGAAATCCAAAACATGATTTACTGTGTTTTAGAGGCCGAGCCTCTACATAAAAATCAGATTCATCAACAACGACTTGATGATCAACTGAGTCAGCAAGCTCTGTAATGTGAATTTCAAATGCTGGTTCAATACCAGCAATCTTCAAATTAAACTCTACAAACTCTTTAATTCCACTTGGTGCGACAATATATAGAGGTCTATCCCGACGCTGAATGTGTAAGGTAGCTATCAACCCCAAAAGACCAAAATAGTGGTCACCGTGAAGGTGGGTGATAAAAACGTAATCCACCTTTGAGCGTTTCATACCGGCTTGCAACATTCGCATTTGTGCATTCTCGCCGCAGTCAAATAAGAATATCCGTCCATCTCTCCAAAGTGCAACAGAGGCTAAATGCCTATTTGCCGTAGGGGTTGCTGATGATATTCCAAGAGGCATTATAATCATGTATATCTCCTTGATTGTATTTTTTTAAGTTTTGTGGCTTTCAAACCACATTGAACTTTTATGTTTGGAACGTTTTTGTATAGGTATTTTTTTGGATTTATAAAGCAGCTAATTCTTGTTCTAAGAGTTGTTTATCATATAAAGAAGCATAAACTCCTGCTCTCTTAATCAGTGTTTCATGATTTCCTTGCTCTACTATTTTTCCATTATCTAGAACAAAGATAGTCTCACAATGCTTAATTGAAGATAGTCGGTGAGCAATCATTATAGTTGTGGTTCCAGATAATTTTTCGCGTAATACATGCTTTAGAGCATCTTCTGTTTTACTGTCTACAGCACTTAAAGAATCATCCAAAATAAGGATACCAGGCTTTTTCAACATTGCACGGGCAATTGAGGTTCTTTGTTTTTGCCCTCCGGATAATGTAATTCCTCTTTCTCCAAGCACTGTCATGAACTTCTTTTCAAATTCGTTGATGGTATCTAGTAATTGGGCATCTTTAGCCGCAGTTTCAATATCTAAATCGTTCGCTTTTTCAACTCCAAAGGCAATGTTTTTCGCAATCGTATCAGAAAATAAGAAAGACTCTTGAGGAACAATTCCCACATATTTTCTAAGTGAACTTAACGAAAATTCCTGAATATTTCGTTCGCCAATAAAAATCTTTCCCTCATTTGGTTCAAACATTCGTGGAATAAGCTGAATGATACTAGTTTTCCCTGAACCAGTTCGACCAACAAAAGCTACGTTAGAACCCTTTTTTATTCGAAAACTGTGATTATGTATCGCGTAGGATTCAGCATCAGGGTACTTAAAGCTAACGTTCTCAAAGACGATATCACCTGAAGTATCATCGTTTAATTGAACTGAATTCTCAGGATCAACTTCAACGGGTTCTGCCATAAGTTCAGCCAAGCGTTTTTGAGAAGCAGCACTTCGTTGAAGTAAATTCAATGTATAACCCAAGGCAGCAACAGGCCAAGTCAAATAAGTTACATAAATGACATATTCAGCAATATTACCAATGGTTATACTACCTTGAATGACAAGTTCTCCGCCCTTCCAAACAACAAAGAGCGTTGAAAATCCAATCAATAGATTTAACAAGGGATAAAACAAAGATTCAACAATGCCTAATTTAAGTTTAGTATCTCTATACTTTAGACTTTCAACTTCAAATCTATTTGATTCATAATTTTCTCTTACATACGCTTTGATAATGCGAATACTTGAAAACGCCTCTTGAGCTCGTCCGGCAAGCAAAGCATACTGCTCCTGAATCTCCGTACTACGTTTATTGATATAGGTACTCACATAGTAAGCGATAATCGACAATAGTGGTAGTGGTAACAGTGCCCAAAACGTTAACTCAACATTCACCATAAACATGATAGCAAGAATAATACCAGCTCTGGTAATGGTATTAATGGTATACATGTATGCGGGACCGAAGTAGTCTCTAACACGATTGATGTCTTCAGTCGCTTTGACGTAAATATCACCTGAATTTGATCTTGCATAAAAAGATTGAGGAAGTTTTTGTAGATGATCAAAAACTTCATTGCGCATATCATATTCAATGTGACGAGATGCTACGATTAGATACTGCCTAGTTGCAAATAGCAGATAACCGTACACTAATGAGGCTATAAACAAATATGCTGGATACTCAAGTAAAGGAAGCCTATGCTCCGATTGAGCAAGAACTTGCCAAACTCCTGGCCATTCCAACCCTTCCGTTTTGGTTATTTCTTCAACTCTATCAATGGATTGACGAATTAAAATTGGAATCCATACCAAAAAAGCATTCGAAATGGTAAGAAAAATAGTACCCCAGATTACCTCTTTTTTATAAGAGGCAAAGTACTTGTTTAATGTGAGCAGTTCTCTCAAAACCTAAGTCAAATAGAATATTTTTGGATCCAGTTATCGCTTAGTGCACTAGCCGAATTGTATGAAGCTTCGAGATCATTACCCATAAAATAATCACCGATAACGGCCAAGGGTAAATCAGGATCATCACACTCAAAAAACGGACTATTTATTGTTTTTCTAGCTCTTGCATATCTCCAAAAATGAATATCATGCCATTGCGGATTGGAAGCATAACTTCCTAATTCTCTCACTAATACTTTTAGTACTTCGTGAAGTGCAAGATCTCGATCGTTCGATTGGTGCTTTAATGCTAATTCAGGAGTTGAATGAACTACCACGGTGAAATCTCCACTGAAATCACGCTTTGAGCTTTCATTTATAATAAGAGATACATTGGGGTCAATAAGTTTGAGTGCACTCCATTCTGGTATTTCCTGTTTACCAAAATTGAACATAAAACTTAGAGATGGGTCATACGATATTTCATCAATTTCGCGGATAATACGACGAATACTAGTTTCGTCTTGAGCCGTTTGAATAACACCATATGCCTGCGTTGCGGGCAAAGCTACAATAACAGCGTCGGCTTCAAATACCTGTTGATCGTCAAGATTTAATATCCACGCCTTTTTCTTATTAGCCTTTTTACCAAAATGGGTAATTCCACCCACTCGAACACCATTTCTGACGTCGATTGGACGACTAAGATATTTCCCGATACTATTCATTCCTTCCGAAGCAACGTAGAGATCTGCTCCAGATGGGACTGCAGAAACTTCAGTGATGGTATCTGCATCTTCATACAAAAATTTATTTGTCCATTTTTTTACCAAACCCGAAGCTTCTAAATCATTAATAAACGCTTGGAATTGTGGTCCCTGGGAACTTAAAAAAGGTGTTCCATGATCAAATTTGGATGATCTGTCACCTTTGGCATAGCGTGTAGACATGCGTCCACCCATCCCTTTACTTTTTTCAAATACCGTTACTGTATGACCAGCTTGCATCAAACGTTGTGCAGTAACTAATCCTGAAAGGCCTGCACCTATAATTGCTATTACCATTTTGGTTTTAAGGAATGATTGAGTGAATGATTTAATTTGAGAAGAAATGAACTTTGGGCTTGACAGCTTTCTTTGATAACAAAGCAGGCCAGTATGCGACTATTTCACTTGCTTTTGGTCGTCCGCCAGCAAAACCTGTAACCCCAGAAGGGCCCGTTAATATAAGGGGAGCAATTTCACGACCCAAACGATTAAGATCGGTTTCAGATTTTGATGAAGCGCTAATACGTAGTTGAACTTCGTTGTACTCATCTGACGATGGAATGTTTAACTCATTACAACTATTAAATCCTACGAGTTCGGATCTGAAACGCTGTATATCAAGTCCCAGATCATTAGCACGTTGCTTCAGAATTTGAGCTGCATTATGTGCTTTTTCTATGGCATCTGGCCAGCAATACACTAGAGTAGATGACATTTTAAAACCATCCTTATAACTGATCGAAACTTTGTAAAATTCAGTTTCAGCGTATCCTTTTATGCCTGAAACAAATACTTGATTTTCTGATTCTTGTTCTAATTGAATAGATGTAAAATCGGCTACACAGTCAGGTGTTATATATGATTTAGGATCGCCAATTTCATACATAAGTTGTTCAGAAACAGTCATAACATCAACGCAACCACCCGTATTTGCGTGTTTAGTTACATAAAATGTACCATCCGACATAGCTTCAATAATTGGAAAACCAATATCGGCCATATTGGGTATTCGCTTCCAATCTGTAAAATTTCCACCACTTGCCTGAGCACCACATTCGATGATGTGTCCAGCTATAGTGCCAGATGCCATCTTGTCATAGTCATCAAATGACCAACCAAATTCGTGTATCATAGGTCCAAGTGTTAAACCAGTATCAGTAACTCGACCCGTGATAACGACATCAGCACCTGTCTGCAGCGCTTCAACTATAGGTTTGGCACCGAAATATACATTGGCACTCAGAATCTGGTCCATAATCGAACGAATAGGCTCATCAGTGTCCATATTCTTTAGTTGATGACCATCATTGAGAAGATCCTTAATGGAACTCATCAAATCATCACCGTCAACTACAGCAACCTTGATCTTCACTCCAGCTCTATTGGCTCTTTCCAAAAGATCATTTTTACATGAATGAGGGTTCACACCACCAGCATTCGTAACTACTTTTACACCCTTTTGTATGATATCATCGAAAACAGCTTCAACAATTGGGGGAAAATCCAAGGCATAACCATGTTTGGGATTTTTAGCCCTTTGTTTTTGCATGATCGACATGGTGACCTCAGCTAAATAGTCTAATACTAAATAGTCAATTTTGCCTTTTTTAACCTGATCAACAGGAGCCTTAGGAAGATCACCCCAAAATCCTTGACCTGATGCGATTTTAATTATTTCTTTCACGATACGTATTTAGATTGTTGCAACTGATCATCCCCGATCAAATTGGACGTGCATTTATAATAGATGGGTCAAAATGCTAATTTAAACGCTCTTGATTTAATGCTCAATATACAAAACTGGATCAGGATTAACGCAATTGAATGTAAGCTACGATATCCTTTATTTGCAAGTGAATTGCATTAAGCGTAGCTTTGGTCATGCTCTCTAAAGAAGAACTATCAGAACTTTTAAAGTCTAAGAACTTACGTGTCACTAAAGCAAGGTTATGTGTCTTAGAACACTTAATTGTAGCTTCAGAGGCGATGTCTCATCAATTGTTGGTAGAATGTTTAAAATCCAAGGGCATTAACCTGGATAATGTGACCATTTACAGAACGCTACATAGTTTGACTGAAGCTGGAATCATTCACAAAATCACAGGTGTTGATCGTAGCTTTCACTATGCTTTTGCTCGTTCTGATCACCAGAATGATCATAAAAAAATATCGAATCATCCTCACTTTACTTGTCAAAAATGCACTCACACGTTTTGTCTACCAGAACTATCATCCCCCATCCATATTGATACTCCTGAAGGTTTTGAATTCGTCCATGCAGAAATAACTCTGGTTGGATATTGTCCCGAATGTGCTTAATAGGTTTTAAATTTTTATGATTACAAATAAATCCATTCCAATACTATCAAGACTATCGATTATACTATCTGGCTTGTGCATTATCCATTGTATGGCAGTGCCCATTCTTTTATTAACCTTACCTGCTCTCTCTGCATTTTTTCCACCCTATCTCGAAAGTCTTCTTGTACTTTCTATCATCCCGCTAAGTGGTTTGGGATTCATCCCAACTTGGAAAAAACACAAAAACTATCGATTCTTACAAACTTACATTATTGGTTTATGCATCATTGTATTCACCCATATTGGATTTCATTTCTCAGATATAGAGCATATGATTTTTGCTGAACATAGTTCAATGGATCATAATCATGCACATGTTGGCTTAAATCTTACTGAAACGACTCTTATGATTTTAGGATCTGCTTTACTTGCATGGACTACGTGGAAAAATAATAGACACACTCACGTATGTAAGAACCCCAACCATGCACATTGACACAGTTGGGGTTTTATTATAATCAAAAACAATCAGTTTCCTTTAAATGAGGGATCTCTACGAATAAATTCGAGATATAACTGATTCTGCCGACTAACCATCGGTATTTTTTGTCCAGCGATAAATACTTGTTCAACCGTGGTTGTTAGCTCAAACGGGTCGCCATCTGCGATAAACAAATTGGCCATTTTACCAGTGGCAATACTACCAATCATATCAGCGACACCGAAGATCTCAGCTGGATTTAGTGTGATGGCTTTCACTGCTTCTTCAGTACCCAATCCATAAGTTGCAGCATATCCCGCATTATATAGAAGGTTTCGAACATTTTCAGTACCTGACGTCATAAGTGCCACTTTAACCCCTGCTTTCGACAATAAAGCGGGATTCTGGTATGGCCTTTGATAATTATCGTAGTCACGGGTCGGTGTACTTAAAGTGGGTCCAACCAAAACAGGTACACCGGCTTCTGCGATTTTATCAGCAACTCTCCACCCTTCTGCAACCGATGCAAGTACAAAACGATATTGGGAGTTCTTTTTGATCCAACTTAGAGCATCCAGAATATCATTTTCACGATTTACGGTGATAACAACGGGTATTTTTCCAGTAACTACTTCACGCATAGCATCCATTTCCTGATCTTTATCTGGACGCTTTTTACCAGTTGGGTTTGATTCATAAGCATTCATCATACTATTGTAGAAGGCTGCTTTATCAAAATAATCCTGAATCTCTCGCAGGGTCTGCTCTTGAGCTTCGCGAAGTTGTTCTGGAGTGCGTTGTGCTGCTGCGCCTCCAAAGCCACCAAAACCACCACTTCCTGGAGCACTTGGCCATGCCATATGTAGTGCAGCGTTAGCTTTAACCGCCATACTATCAGAGGAATAACCACTTAGATTAATTAAGGTTGATTTTCCAGGAATACGACCTGAAGTCGGGGCAGCAATAACAGTTGTAACCCCACTGACTCGAGTAACAGGGATGGCTGCAGCAGTTGGATTAATTGCAGTGAATGCTCTCATTTGTGGATTAAAGTTTCCAAGCTCTGCATTGTCGACTGTTACAGGGACGGCTGAAATTTCAACAAGACCTAAAAAGGTGTACGAATCTATAAAACCAGGATAAACCCGTTTGCCTTTGCAATCAATTGCTTCATATTCATCCGTAATCTTGGCATTGTCTCCTACGAACTCTATGTTTTTACCGTTAATAAGAACTATACCTGAAGGTATAACGCCATCACTTACGGTATGAATTTCACAATTCAGTAGTGCAAATTTGCCAAAACTTGCTTTATCAGGGATTTGTGCAATGGTTGTTCCTGCGACTAATGAGAGAACAAGCGCTGATACGTAAATTAAAATACTTTTCTTTGCTTTCATGAATTAACGCTCCGTTCTATTTAGATGAAAGTGACCACCATGCCAAAAACTGGAGCTGTAGTCTAAGTAGGATTCTTCAAACAAATACCAGACATCCTGCATGCAAGCATCAAAATGTCTTCCAGTCATTGAGTCTAATCCATCCGCAGCACTAAAGGTGTCGTTTGGATTAATCATCAGGCGCATATCATCGGGATCTTTATCACGATCGAAGTAAACGACTCCATCGACGAATGTTTTTTCACAGATCGAATAAATACTGAGGGGATCTGCTGACCAAATTGCGAAATCAGCATCTTTCCCGACTTCAAGACTACCTGTCATATTGTCGATTCCCATTTGTTTAGCAGGATTAATGGTAATCATTTTAAGAGCGTCTTCACGAGAAACATTACCATATTTCATGGTTTTAGCGGCTTCATGGTTCAGGTGACGAATGAGTTCACCGCTGTCGCTATTGATGCTCACATTTACTCCATAGCTGTTCATAACGGCTGCGTTGTATGCAGAAGCGTAGTATACTTCGAACTTATATGCCCACCAGTCAGAGAATGTTGAAGCAAATGCTCCATTTTTAGCCATTTCAGGAGCTACTTTGAATCCTTCAAGAATGTGTTGAAAGGTGTAATTCTTGATGCCATAATCATTGAAAACACGCATAAGCATCAATATTTCATCTGCTCTGTACGAGTGACAATGAACCAGTATGTTGCCATCGAGAATATCATTTATGACTTCGAGACGAAGATTCCTTGCCACCATTGCAGGCTCACTTTTTCCTTTTGGATTCTTGTCAAAATCAGCTTTAGCCTTCAGATATGTCTCGCGATGGCGTTTGTAATCTCGGGCAGAGTCAAAGGTTTCCCGAATCACTTGTTCTACGCCCATACGTGTACGAGGTTGAATGCCATTTCCTTGACCATGAACCCGGGTAGGATTCTCGCCAAGTGCAAACTTTATGGTTCTGGGGGCATTTTTAAAAACAAGATCAGATGCAGAGGAGCCATAACGAAGCTTGATGGTTTCGCTTTGTCCACCAATTACATTGGCAGATCCGTGCAACATATGTATAGCTGTTACACCACCAGCCAAAGCGCGGTACATACCTACATCATTAGGATTAATGACATCCTCCATTGTAACCTCAGCGGTCACAGGGTTTGTAGCTTCATTCAATCCACCTGAAATTGCAAGGTGTGAGTGAGCATCGATGATTCCCGGCATCACATATTTACCACTTGCATCAAGGACCTGAACTCCTGCTGGCGCGCTCAAGTTTTTCCCAATTTGAGTGATTTTTCCGTTTACAACGAGCATATCACTTTCGGTGTGAGTCTCTGATGTAACTGTTATGATGGTAGCATTCTTAATGAGAACACTTCCCGTTTTTTGGGCCGTTGCATTAGAGCAAAACATAAAAAAGCCCAAAATTGCCAAGCTAATGGATGTGAACTTCATTATTTATCTCCTTCCATAGATTGTGCACGTGAATTTGAACCGCGAGTGTTCGCAGCTGTTGCGGGAATTGGATAGTATTTAACGTCTCCGAAGGCAACACTGTAATTCATTTTGGATTTTGAATCAGATATTGGATGGGTATAAACACCGAAGCCGGCAATCATTCCCTTTTTTAAATCTCCCAACAGATTTCCATGACCAATCACTTTGGCTGTGTTTGTACTAAAGAGTTGGACGATATTTTGTTCTGATAGACCAGCATCTTTAAGATCTTTGACACGAGCATTGAAATCAGCGCTTCTAAGGCCTACTCCAGTAAATCCAACCAAAACTCCGCTGTCCATGAGTTTTTTGATATTTCCCACTTCAGCTTTCCAAGTTTCTTCTTGTCTTTGGTTGTGAGATTTGTGTTCAGCAGTCCGTTTATCAACCGAGTCTTTGGCTGATTGCGTCATAAATGAAGGTTTAGCAGGAAAGTTGAGAGTTGCCAACACAGCTATATCCTTTTGCGCTAATTCAGAAGCCATCATCCAGGCATTTCGTCCTGAAACAATGACTATTTTAAAACCAAATTCATCTCTCAATTTGAGCACACGACGAATATCCTCAGGATTATCAGCGCTAAAAAAAACGGTTTGCTTACCATCCATCACAGGCCAAAGAGATTCCAAAACTGGGTCAGGCTCTGGTGCTACATAAGCGTTTGTGTTGGAAGTAAACAATCGTGTATTCGTTCTGAGTGCTTGAGAATCGAACATCAGTTGACGATAACGCGCCATTACTCCCATTGTAGTACTTGGATTTACCCCAGGGGATGATTGCAGAGATGCTCTCATACCCATACCCTGCACGAGTAATCGAGCTTGATCGTTTGCTTCGGTGCCATGAATCGTCATTAGATCAACATTACCTGGTAGCATAAATCCACGTGGAGATATTCCTGCAGCGGTAAAACCAAGTTTTCTCCAATCAGTGAAATCACGGCTATTGGTGACGACCATTTGATGAGGTAAACGGTGAGGCTGAATACCTGCTCGATCATAACTTGGATTTCCTGGATCAGGAACTCTTGCATTATCACGGGGAATTTCTGGCATGGCCCATTCGGTCATTCCATCTATCCAACCCGGGTAAACGTGAAGGCTATCGCCTCCGTCAATAACTTTAGCATCGAAAGGGATGCTCACATTAACTCCTGCAGCTTCTATGTTTCCATTCCTCCAGAGGATGGTTGCTTTAGAAACGCTTGAGCCATCAGCAAAATGCAGAGTCACATTAGTGAATGCCTGAGATGGAACAGCCTGAGCTATCGCCATTTCGCAGACTCCTAATACGGTCAATACACTCAGTATTGTGCGTAGTATTGGGTGCTTCATACGTGGTTTTAGGGTTAGTATCGAATACTGCGAAATAAACGATACGATTTGCTTAAAACCAACGACGAATTTGTAAAAGTACTTAAATGTAGCTGGTCAAACCTGGATCACTCCATTATTGAATTGATCTATATACCCTTCATAGTCACAACTAGCCAAAGAATTTGATAGAACTTCACGCGTATGAACAGGATCTATAATAGCATCAACCCATAGACGAGCTGCAGCATATCGAACATCGGTCTGAGCCTCGTATTTGTCACGTATAGAATCAATAAACTCTTTTTCTTGCTCAGGGCTTAACATTATACCTTTTTTTTCCATCGATGCTTTCTCAATTTGGAAAAGTGTTGAAGCTGCTTGTTGTCCACCCATAACGGCTATGTTAGCTGAGGGCCAAGCAAAAATGAATCTGGGGTCATAAGCTTTACCACACATCGCATAATTCCCAGCTCCGTAACTATTTCCGATGATTAATGTAATCTTGGGAACAGTACTATTTGCAACAGCATTTACCATTTTCGCACCATCTTTGATGATTCCACCATGTTCGCTGCGCTTACCAACCATAAAACCTGTCACATCTTGAATAAAAAGGAGTGGAATTTTCTTTTGATTGCAATTTAAAATGAAGCGAGTGGCTTTGTCGGCACTGTCGCTATAAATCACACCCCCAATTTGCATTTCCCCCGTCCTAGTTTTGACAATAGTACGTTGATTAGCCACGATACCTACACTGTAACCATCAATGCGTGCATACGCTGTAAAAATTGTCTGTCCATATCCCTTTTTAAATTCTACCAAAGAATTGGCGTCAACAAACGTATCTATCACCTTTCTAATATCATATGGTTTAGATCTATCAAAAGGAAAAACATCAAAAATAGTATCCGAAGAAAGCGCTGGTGCGCTAGATACATCTTTATTAAGATGAGATTTTTTGATTGGTCCCAAACGATCAATGAGTTCACGAATAGTAGCTAAACAAGTTGGATCATCCGGCATTCGATAATCTGTTACTCCGCTTATTTCAGTATGAGTAATGGAACCACCAAGGGTTTCATTATCAACTTGTTCGCCAATAGCTGCTTTTACTAAATAGCTACCAGCTAGAAATACAGATCCAGTGCCATCTACAATGAGCGCCTCATCACTCATAATGGGTAAATAAGCGCCGCCCGCAACACAGCTACCCATGATAGCAGCTATCTGAGGAATTCCCATTGCGCTAATTTTGGCATTATTTCGGAATATGCGACCAAAATGCTCTTTGTCTGGAAAAATTTCATCCTGCATAGGTAGATAGACACCTGCTGAATCTACCAGATAGATTAATGGGATACGATTTTCCATCGCAATTTCCTGGGCCCGAAGATTCTTTTTAGCAGTGATTGGAAACCACGCACCAGCTTTTACCGTAGCGTCGTTGGCCACGACCATACATTTACGGCCATGAACCTCTATAATACCAGTAATAACCCCAGCAGATGGACATCCTCCAACATCAACATACATTCCATCACCAGCCCAAAGTCCAATTTCTAGAAATGTTGAACCTGGATCCATTAAGTGATCAATGCGTTCACGGGCGGTGAGTTTCCCTTTGGAGTGTTCAGACTCCATTCGAGATCTTCCGCCTCCTAGTTTGATTTCGGCTTCCTTTTTGAAAATTTCATTGATGCGTCCAAGCAGTTGTTCTCTATTTGACGACATATGATTATTAGCTATTTCTCTTGGATGGTTTTATAAAAGGTAACAAACTTGTTCCGATTCTTTCACGGTTTTGGAACCTGTAATCAGCTAGCAGGGTTTCAATAAGCGGCCATTTCCAGCGTTGTTCTGGATCTATGTATCTTTCCGAAAACATCTTTGAGATTCAATATGCCAAGAGTATATAAATTTACCTTATTCGCACTGTTCTTTATCGGTTTTTTCGATACGACGGTAGCCCAGCGTAGCGCAACGAACTATCAAAGTCTTCTTGCTAGAACCAGGCAGTCAAATGCCTATTTAAATGTAAATGCATTTCCAACATCAGATCCAGGTAGTATTAAGGTGTATGGGCATTTCAGACTAGAATTCGATTTTTTGACCTTTACAAGAAGTGCATCAACAGATAAACCGGATGTTGAATTTGCCACGGATATCATAGTATATGTCGACGTTTATAAAGCAGGGTCAGTGATTTCTGAACGAACAGAACAACCCAGTGAATCTGATTTGATGCGTAATGGTGGCAATCAAAGGAGAACCGCGGGTAATCAAATAAGTTCTAAATCATCAACAAATGGTCCTGTTATTCCATTAGCTACTGAAGCATGGACTGGACGTGCAGAAGCAAAAAACTATTCACAAACCATCTCAAATCGTCACTTTCTTGAGGGACAAGTTCATTTTGATTTACCAGTTGGAGAATATGATTTTGTATTTAGTATCCGAGAAGAGAGTCAAACACGAATTCGACCTATGGGTAGAGTTAGATATAAAGTGGTGAATGTGTCGGAACCTCAGACCTCATACCCTATTTATCTACTTGAAAAAGCCCTCTCTGATGATGAAGATTCAACGAAGTTATTGGGATATGGCAATCAAGTACCTTACGGTAGTGATTTTGACCTTCTCATACCAATACAGGCAAACTCAAATGTAGAGAACTTTTCAGTGAAGGTATCAGCACTTGAGTTTGGCCGACGTGATACCACAACTACTAAGATTTTAGCCGATATCGAACTGGAATCCGATATGGTGATTCAAGGTACATTCACCTTTAGAAACAACGATAAACCTTTCTTAATCAATCGTATTGAATCAGATAATAGGTGGGTCAGACTTCAGATACCTGCCAGTAGATTCCCAAATGTGCCAATGAAAATTGAGGTATTGCAAACAGGTTTTCCTGCACCATATGCATTTAAAAATATCCAATCAAAGTGGGTTGATATCCCTACGAGCCTACTTAATGTGTCGGTGGCTGTCGATATGATGGAGAACCTACTTGAAAGCGAGGAATACAAACGTGTACGACGATTGAATGCTTCAGAGAAAGAGAAATACTTCAGGGAATTTTGGAATCCAAAAGATCCAAGTCCTCAAACCGAATACAACGAACTCATGGTGGAGTATTATAAAAGGGTTGATATTGCATACGAAAGATATTCTTCTGCTACTACACCAGGATATTCCTCTGATTTTGGAAAGACCTATATCTTAATGGGTGAACCAGATCGGGTTAGCCGTCGATTTCCTCCAGATCAACCTACCTTAGAAATATGGGAGTATGGTACTCGTCAAATAATTTTTCAGGCGAGTTCTGGTTTTGGTGATTTCAAAATCGTTAGAACAACAAACTAAAATAGTTTGGATAAGATCATAGCCATAAGTGCCGGTGATATTAATGGGATAGGTCCTGAGATTATTTTCAAGACCTTAGAATTACCATCTTTTGACGATTGCTCTTTCGTTCTTTTTGGCCATTATGAGGCGATGCAGTTTTGGAAGAAACACGTCGGTTCTAAAGTTATAATGCACAAGATGGAGCATCCAGATGATATTCGACCCTCATCTGTAGGAATTTGGTCAACTATCGAAAACCCAATCCCCGTTCAAATGGGTAAGATTGATATTGATGCCGGATACTTGTCTATTAGATCAATCGAAGATGCGGTCCACTGGTGCCTAAGTCACCCCCCTTGCCCACTTGTAACAGCTCCGATACATAAAGAAAGTATTCATTTGGCGGGTTCCACATTTGCAGGACACACTGAAATGCTGGCCTCACTGTGTGAAGTATCACCAACTGATGTGATGATGCTTTTAACCAGTGAAAAACTAACAGTGGGGTTAATGACTGTGCATGTACCCATCAAACTAGTAGCTGAGTTAATTACTGAGGAACAACTTTATAAAAAAATAGACCTCATCCACAAAGCATTATCAGATCTATATAAAATATCAGAGCCCAAAATTGATGTATTGGGGTTAAATCCTCACGCGGGTGATGGTGGAGTCATTGGCGATGAAGAAATTCACTTCATCACATCCGTCTTAAAAAAGTACCAAGAATCAGGGAAGTTAGTAAACGGCCCCTTCCCTGCCGACGCTTATTTTGGATCAGGAAACTGGCAAAAATCTGATGCCGTTGTAGCTATGTATCACGACCAGGGGCTCATACCTTTTAAATTATTAGCCTTTGAAACAGGAGTGAATATTACAATTGGCTTGCCGATTATTCGAACTTCACCCGATCATGGTACTGCATTTGATATTGCAGGGAAAAATTCTGCTAATCCAAGATCATTTATTGAGGCGGTACACTTGGCGAAACGCTTAAGTTATCATTAAATTCACTTGATCATCGGAATAGGTACATATTTCACGTAACAATGAGTCCCGATTCAAAAGACTACGCCTCTTACTCTGCATTAGCAGCCATTTACGATACTGTAATGAAGGAGATTGACTACGTAATGTGGTCAGATTTTATTGATGAAATCATTCAAACACATCATTCAGAGGCAGAAGACATTTTAGAGCTTGCATGTGGAACAGGTTCTTTTGCTCTAGCACTAGATGAACTTGATATTTACAATATTCATGCAACTGACGGTTCAGAGGATATGCTAGAGGTGGCACGTCAGAAATCTGCCTTAGGTACAAATGCCGTTACATGGGAGCAAGTGGATTATTATAATATTCAAATTGAAAAGAATTTTGATGTGGTTTTGATGTTATATGATAGCATTAACTATGCTCTTAATGCTGAGGACGTTTTAAAAGCACTATTGCAGGTAAAACCCGTATTACGTGATAACGGTATCTTCATTTTTGATTTTACGACTCCAACAAATTCATCCCGGCATGCCGAATCATTAAACGATGAGGGTTCTACTCCCGATAATTACCGTTATATTCGTTTAAGTAGATATCTACCAAGTGAAAAGATGCACTACAATGAATTTGAGATTGAAAAATTGGCAGATGATAAAATTCACATTGAGCGTCGATATCGTGAAGTCCACAAACAAAGAGTCTATACCCTAGAAGAAATGCGATCTATAATTTCAAAGACACCTTTCAAGATTCTTGCTGAATATGATTCATTTGAATTGGAACCAGCTAATGAAAACAGTGATCGTATTACTTTGGTGCTAGCATGAATATAAATCCAGTAATTGAGCTCAAAAATGCCTCCTTGAGCTATGAAAAAAAACTCGTCCTTGACGATGTTACCTTCAGCCTTGATAATGGACAATTTTGCTATCTAATTGGACCAACGGGTGCAGGAAAAAGTTCGTTCTTAAAAATGCTTTATAGAGAAGTAATACCTGAGTCAGGCGACATAAAAGTAGCTGGATTCGATGTCACTACGATGCCTACAAGTAAGGTTCCCTATTTAAGAAGAGGTTTAGGTATTGTATTTCAAGATTTTCAATTACTTCCCGATCGAAACGTCTATGAAAATATCGCTTTTGCTATGGAGGTTATTGGTGCTAAAGCATCCGATATAAAATTGCGTGTTTTAGAGGTGCTCTCCTTAGTAGGTTTAGGCCATAAACGTCACAGTATGCCCGATGAGCTTTCTGGTGGGGAACAACAACGAGTGGTTATAGCAAGAGCTCTTGTGAATGAGCCAAGACTATTATTAGCTGATGAACCAACTGGGAACCTAGATCCTGAAGCATCTGCTGGTATTATGGATATTCTAAAACAGATCAATTTACGTGGTATGGCTGTGCTCATGGTCACCCATAACTATGAGTTAGTGCGTCAATACCCACATAGAACAATCAAACTTCAAAAAGGTCGATTAGTAGAGGTTGATGTTTCTAATCTTTAAATCATGCTATCGGTAAGTGAACGTACATATTTAGTTCGAACATTTGCCAAAGAATTAGGTTTTGAGAATATTGGCTTTGCAAAAGCACAGCATCTTAGTGATGAGGCCATACTACTTGAAAAGTGGCTCTCAAACGGAATGCACGGTACCATGTCGTGGATGGAAAACCATTTCGAGTTACGTGTTGATCCGCGTAAATTGGTACCTAATGCAAAGACTGTCATCTCCGTAAGCCTACAATACATCGATAAAAGTATAAGCCATTCAGATGATAATCTCCGGATTTCATCCTATGCCTTGGGCGATGATTACCACGATGTAATTAGAAATAAATTAAAATCATTATTCAAATACATTCAGAGTCTTGAAGGAGATATTGACGGTCGTGTTTTTACTGACTCAGCCCCTGTAATGGATAAAGCATGGGCAGTTCGTTCTGGTCTGGGTTGGATGGGTAAAAATGGAAATATTTTAAATAAGAAACTGGGTTCTTGGTTTTTTCTGGGAGAGATTATTCTTGATCTAGAATTTGATTATGATCAAGCCACCACACATCACTGTGGAACCTGCACAAGATGTATTGAAGCGTGTCCAACTCAAGCTATCATCGAACCAATGGTAATAGACTCTCGTAAGTGTATAAGTTACCTTACAATAGAGTTAAAAGAGAGTATTCCACAGGAGCTTAGTAAACACATGGGAAATTGGATGTACGGTTGCGATGTTTGCCAAGATGTATGTCCCTGGAATTCAAAAGCTCCTTCATTGCAAGAAGAACATTTCAAACCCAGAAAAGAATTATTAGAGATGTCGCGAGAAGCTTGGAAAAGTTTGGATTATGAGACCTATCAAAAACTCTTTAAGAATAGTGCTGTAAAAAGAACTAAATATACCGGCTTAGTTCGAAATATTTCGATCGCTGTAGAAAATGTAGAAAACAAGCTTGACTAAAAAGCCGATCTCCTATCTTTCAAATATTTATAGAGCAATTCCCGAGCTCTAAATATATGGGCCTTCACTGTTCCAAGTGGTAAATCTAATTCTTCGGATATCTCTTGATAGCTTTTTTCTTCCATATGTCGCATTTCAATGACCATACGGTACTTTTCTGGAAGCAGATCCAGTGCTTCGTGTATAATTTTATCACGCTGCTCATTTAAAATGAGAGTATCGGCTTGACTAGTATGATCAGGTAACTCTATACTCATTTCTCCATCTTTGGTTGAGATGGTCTCATTAATTGAAAAAGTATTAAGTTTCTTCTTTCGGAGATAGTCGATTGTATGATTTGTGGCTATACGGTATAGCCAAGTAGAAAAAGCATAACTGGTATTGTATGAGGCCAAATGGGTGAATGCCTTTAGAAATATATCCTGAACAAGATCATCTATTTCCCCTTTATCCTTTACCATACGCGAAATATGAAATCGCAGAGCACGTTGATATTTGTGGAAAATTATCTTAAAAGCCTCTTCATCCCTATTTTTTGCTCTTTCAATGAGTGCATTATCTTCTTGGCTACTTACTGAAGAAGATATTGTTGAACCCTCTGATGTAAATTTAGAGCTCTCGTTTTGAGATTTTAGGGATGAAGACATAAACTTAAGATACTATTTTCCAGGTGTATGCTTAATGCCTTTTCTAGCTAAAGCGTATATTTGTTGATCAAATTTCCTTCAAACTAATCATCTCTAACGTGATGTCATCTAAAGTTCTAACTATTGCAGCCGTAGTTTCTTTTTTTGTTCTTCTGCCAACTATATCAAATGCTCAAGTAACCTTAGGAGGAGGTTTTTCCTATGGAACCGAGGCCGAATCAATTGGCCTAACTATAGGTGGCTTACACTCCATCAAAGAAGTTGAAAACCTTCGAGTTGGAGGAAATTTTGTATGGTATCTACCGAAAGAAATATCTCGTTTTTATGATCAGAGATGGTTTGAATTGAATGTAAACGCCCATTATACTTTTTATGAGGAAAAAGAAGTAATGACCTATGTACTAAGTGGGCTCAATTTCACAAGGGTAGCTTTGAAGTATGACGGTCCAAACGATACCATTTTTTCGAACACAAGCGATTTAAAAGCTGGTTTAAATCTTGGAATTGGTGGAGAGTAT
>Ga0169931_10006170_pt1 | contig 18165 bp, 14 predicted proteins | sample Kivu_15m_20L_FD_129675 | JGI IMG/M metagenome (GOLD analysis project Ga0169931, IMG submission 129675) | Freshwater microbial communities from Lake Kivu, Western Province, Rwanda to study Microbial Dark Matter (Phase II) - Kivu_15m_20L... | ecosystem: Environmental > Aquatic > Freshwater > Lake... | reverse complement strand
CCATCCTCTTCGGCTACACGCTGTGGACCATGCCCACCGACGAGCAGAAGGCCGCTTATCAGCGCGCACAGGACAGCATTGCCAACGCTGAGGCCGAGAAGCATGCACGCCTGGTGGAAGAGAAGCTGAAGTCCGACTCCGCGAAGGCTGCCATCACCGTTGTTGCTGCGATCGACACCTCGCTCTCGCCCGCCGACCAGGCGATCATCGACAGCCTGCAACGCGCCAACGTGAACAAGCGCTTCGGCATGTTCGCCGGCGCCAGCGAAGGCAAGGCCGAAGAGGTCACCATCGCCAACGAGCGCCTGCAGGTGAGCTTCAGCACCAAGGGCGCGCGGCCCACGGTGATGCTGCTGAAGGAGTACAAGACCTACAGGCAGACCCCGCTCTTGCTGGCCGATCCGGACTCCGGGCGTTACGAATTCACCTTCCGCGCCGATCAGGGCGACATCAGCACCGCCGACCTCTTCTTCACCGCGGAGAAGATCGGCGAGGACGGCGTGCGCTTCACCGCTCCCACCACGAGCGCGGGCAAGTCGTTGCGGATCACCTACACCCTCGACACCGCATCGTACTTCCTGAACACCAGCATGGAGTTCGTGGGGCTCAAAGGCGAAGTGGACCCGGCATACTTCCAGTTCAACTGGGAGATCGCCGGCCTCAGCAACGAGAAGCACCAGCCCTCCGAGGCGCAGAAGTGCGGCATCTACTTCAAGTACTTCGCCGACGACCGCGATTACATCGGCGAGACCGAGGCCGAGGAGGAGAAGCTCGTGGGCCGCGCCAACTGGGTGGCCTTCAAGCAGGACTTCTTCACCGTGGCCATGGTGAGCGAGGAGGGCTTCAGCAGCAACGGCAGCCGCATCGCCGTGCGTCCCATCGAAACGGCCGCGCTCCAGGGCGATCAGTTCGTTGCCACGCACACCAAGCATTACAGCGCGACGCTGCTCTTCGAGAAGGGCAAGGACGCGGAGCCAGGCGTGTCGATGCGCTACTACCTCGGCCCGAACCATTTCGGCACCCTGCGCCGCACGGAGATCGCCGAGTTCCAGAAGATCATGGACCTGGGCTGGGGCATCTTCGGCTGGATGAACCAGTGGCTTGTGATCCCCATCTTCAACTGGCTCGATGGCTGGGGCTGGAGCTACGGCATCATCATCCTGGTGCTCACGCTCGTGATCAAGCTCCTGCTCATGCCGCTCACCTACAAGAACCTGGTGGCGAGCGCCAAGATGCGCGTGCTGAAGCCGGAGATGGACGCCATCAACGAGAAGCACAAGGACGGTGATGCGCTCAAGAAGCAGCAGGCCACGATGGACCTCTACCGCAAGGCCGGCGTGAACCCGGCGAGCGGCTGCGTGCCCATGCTGATCCAGCTGCCGGTGCTCTACGCCATGTTCCGCTTCTTCCCGGCCAGCATCGAGCTGCGCCAGGAGAAGTTCCTCTGGGCCGATGACCTGAGCAGCTACGACAGCATCTTCGAGTGGAGCCAGTATATCCCGCTGCTCAGCGACAGCTACGGCAACCACATCAGCCTCTTCACGCTCCTGATGTCCGTGAGCACCATCGTGTACTCGCTCATCAACCAGAAGCAGATGCCCACGCAGCAGGGCATGCCCAGCATGAAGCTCCTGATCTGGCTCTTCCCGATCATGATGCTCTTCTTCCTGAACAACTTCAGCGCGGGCCTCAGCTACTACTACCTGCTGGCCAACGTGATCAGCATCCTGCAGATGACCGTGCTCAAGAGCTGGTTCGTGGATGAAGGGAAGATCCGCGCGCAACTGGAGCTGAACATGCGCACCCCGAAGAAGAAGAGCAAGTGGCAGCAGCGCTTGGAGGACATGCAGAAGCAGCAGCAGCAGCGGAGGAAGTGATTGGTCAACGGGCTTCCAGCCTGTTGCGCTTGACACACATGAGATGATCAGCTTGAGGCACGACATTCGTAATCCGCACGCCCCATGAAGCATCTCCTCCTCATCACCATCGCGGCGATTGCCCTGGCCTGCAACAGCCGGAAGAACGTCGAGACCACTGCATCAGCCCCGCCGCCAGCGCCCGCCGAGGTCGAGCAGGTGCAGGCCCCGAGCTTCGGCGGCACTGGTAAGGCCGATTCGCTCTTCCTCTACCTGGAGCGCACGCCCTGCTTCGGCACATGCAAGGCCTACCGCATCGACCTGTACCGGAGCGGCTATGCCACCTTCGAGGGCCGCGGCCACGTGGAGAAGATGGGCCTGCACAGCGCCCGCATCGGCCTGGACACCTTGGGCACCCTGCTGAATCTGGCGGAGCAGCATGGCTTCCAAGGCTTCGAGGCCCGGTACGACGCCGAGGTCACCGATATCGCCAGCACGGTGCTCCGCATCGTGGCCGACGGCACGGACAAGAAGGTCTTCGCGCGCGTGGGCCAGCCCCAGGCCTTCAAGAAGCTCGTGGGCGAGATCGAGGGCCTGCTGCTGCCCGTGGCCTGGAAGCCCGTGGCTCCGAAGCCCTGATCCATCACCCGCCGGGCCATTGGTCCCTCAACGGTCCGTCACGGATGGGCCGCCCGGCTACATTTGGCGCCCCTCTGGAGGCTCGGCCTCCGGCGGGATCACTGAACCAACCCCTCATCCATGAAGAAGTTCTTTTCACTGGCCCTCGTCGCCCTGCTGGCGATGGCCGCACAGGCCCATGAGGGCATGTGGCTGCTCACGAAGCTCAAGCAGATCAACGAGGCCGAGATGCAGAAGCTCGGCTTCAAACTCACGGCCGAGGACATCTACGACATCAACCGCAGCGGCGTGAAGGACGGCGTGGTGCGCTTGGGCCGCGGTTTCTGCAGCGGCGAGATGGTGAGCGCCGAGGGCCTCTTCCTCACCAACCACCATTGCGGCTACGATGCCGTGCAGAGCCTGAGCTCAGTGGAGAAGGACTACCTCACCAACGGATTCTGGGCCATGAACCGCAAGGACGAGCTCCCCGCCGGTTTCAGCGTGAGCTTCCTGCAGCGCATCGATGATGTGACCGCCGAGGTGATGGCCGAGATCAACGACGGCATGACCGAGGAGCAGCGCGCCGAGAAGATCAAGGAGGTATCGACGCGCCTGAAGACCGCCGTGGGCAAGGAGAACGGCCTCAGCGCCGACTTCAAGGTGATGTTCGAGGGCAATGAGTTCTACCTCTTCGTGTACAAGACCTTCCGCGATGTGCGCCTCGTGGGAGTGCCGCCCAGCGCCATCGGCAAGTTCGGCGGCGATACCGACAACTGGATGTGGCCGCGCCACACCGGCGACTTCTGCATGTTCCGCGTGTACACCGGCCCCGATGGCGAGCCTGCCGACTTCAATGAGGCCAATATCCCCTTCAAGCCCAAGTGGCACTTCCCCGTGAGCATCGCGGGGGTGAAGGAGGGCGACTTCGCCATGGTGATGGGCTACCCCGGCAGCACCGATCGCTTCCTCAGCAGCCAAGGCGTGAAGCTGGCCCTCGACATCGAGCAGCCCAGCCGCGTGAAGATCCGCGGCAAGAAGCTGGACATCATGAAGCAGGACATGGATGCCAGCGACAAGGTGCGCATCCAGTACGCCAGCAAGTACGCCAGCATCAGCAACTACTGGAAGTACTTCATCGGCCAGCAGCGCGGCCTGAAGCGCCTGCGCGTCTTCGACAAGAAGAAGGCGCAGGAGGAATCGCTCATGGCCTGGGTGAGCGGCGATGCCAAGCGCAAGGAGAAGTACGGCGAGATCGTGAGCCTCCTGGACCGCGGCTACTCCGACCGCACCAAGTTCGAGAAGGCCAGCGTGTACATGGAAGAGGCCGCCTTCGGAAGCGAGATGATCGTGCTGGGCTTCCGCCTGCAAGGGCTGAAGGCGCAGCTGGAAGCCGATGCCAAGGACGCCGCCAAGGTGAGCGCCGCAATTGCGCAGATGCAGGCCATGGCCGAGGAGCACTGGAAGGATTACAACGCCGCCACCGATGAGAAGGTCACCGCTGCCATGTTCGAGCTGCTGCGCAACGACGTGGAGAAGGACCTGCAGCCCGGCATCATGGCCACCATCGACAAGAAATTCAAGGGCAGCACCGAGATGTGGTCGAAGGCGGTCTTCGCCAAGAGCATCCTCAGCGACAAAGCCCGCCTCGATGCCTTCCTCGCCAAGCCCACGTTGAAGGCGCTGCTGAAGGATCCCGGATTCCAGGCCAGTGAGAGCTGCTTGAGCCACTATCGCAACGTGATCGGCCCGGCCATCGGCTCCACGGAGGATGACATCGCCAAGGGCTACCGTCTCATGGTGGCGGCCCTGCGCGAGCGCGAGCCCAGCAAGAGCTGGTACCCCAACGCCAACAGCACCATGCGCCTCACTTACGGCCAGGTGGGCAGCTACGTGCCCATGGATGGCGCTTTCTACAAGCACGTCACCACGGCGAAGGGGATCCTGGAGAAGGAGGACAACACCAACGATGAGTTCACCGTGCCCGCCCGGCAGCATGAGCTGCTGGTGAAGAAGGATTACGGCCGCTACGCCGATGAGAACGGCGAGCTGGTCACCTGCTTCATCAGCAACAACGACATCACCGGCGGCAACAGCGGCAGCCCTGTGATCAACGGCAACGCCGAGCTCATCGGCATCGCCTTCGATGGCAACTGGGAGGCCATGAGCGGCGACATCGCCTTCGAGCCCGAGCTGCAGCGCACCATCAGCGTGGACATCCGCTATGTGCTCTGGTGCATCGACAAGCTCGCTGGCGCCGGCCACTTGGTGAACGAGATGACCATCGTGGAGCGCAAGCCCGTGGAAGAGGTGAAGGCCGAAGTGCCCGCGCCCGTGGAGCCGGTGAAACCGGTGAAGCCCGCGAAGCCTGCGGTGAAGAAGTAGGGCTTCTCGTACCTGATTTGAGAAGGGGGCTCCGGCCCCCTTCTTCATTGCAGGCGCTCAAGCGGGAACCACTGCCGTTCCCTCCTTGCGCGTCATGGTGATCACCGCGCCCACGCTGGCCATCACCGGCGCCAGCATCATGCCGAGCAAGGGGATCTTCATCAGCAGGCTGAAGCACATGCCATTGGCGAGCACGGCGCCGAGCTGGCTGTTCACCGCGCGGGCGGTCTCACTGATGCGCATGCGGCGCCGCTCGAAGACATAATCGAACATGCTGAAGCCGTAGAAGTACGCCGAGACCAGGAAGAGCAGCACGAAGCTGATGGGACTGATGAAGGGGAGGAAGAGCGTGAGCAGCCAGAGCGCGATGGACAAGGCCAGTTCCAGTATCCCGTTGCGCAGGGCGATGAGCGCGCCGCGCAAGGCATCCTTCATGAGCTGCGCGAAGCTGAACGGGAAGTGCCGACCGGTGATCTTCTCCTCGGCCACTTCGCTCGCGTACGCCAGCAACGGCGAAAGCAGCACCAGCACGATGTACTTGTTCGCCACGAAGAGCAGGTAGGCGATGGCGATCTTCAGGATCCAGCCCACCACCACCTCCCACGCGCCATTGATCGCGGCCTTCACGCTCTCCCACCAATCATCCGGGGTCTCCTGCGCCACCGGCAGCTGCAGCCACTCGGCTACTTGCGCGCTGGCCGCCTCGGTGAGGGCCTCCGTGGCGTGGAAGAGCCCGAAGAAGAGTCCGACCCAAAGCACGGCAGGCACCACGTACATCCACCACAAACCGTGGCGGAAGCAGAACCGGAAGGCGCTGAAGAAGCCGTTGAGGCCGAGGCCGAAGTTGCTCACGGGTTCAAAGGAAGTGGTTGAATGCGGTTGAGGGTTGGGCAACCGCACATGCCCCTCAGGTCCCAGGTTGAACGCAAGCGATCCTCAACCTTAACGCCACTCCGGAGCAACCACCAACCCCCAACCTCCAAACCTATTCCCAACCCTCAACCGCATTCAACCTCTTTCAACCCCCGAAACAGCTCAACCTCCATGCCCCGCACCTAAGTTTGCCCCCACAATGGACCTCAGCAAAATCATCACCGTTGCCGGCAAGCCCGGTCTGCACCGCGTTGTGGCGCAAGGCCGCCAGGCGCTCATCACCGAATCGCTCATCGACGGCAAGCGTGCCCCAGTGCCGTTGAGCGTGAAGGTGAGCAGCCTCGACGAGATCAGCATGTTCACCACTGGCGACGATGTGCCGCTGAAGGAGGTGCTGGCCAAGCTGCATGAGGCCAGCAACAAGGGCGAGGCCGCTGACCCCAAGAGCGACGACAACGCACTGTGGGAGGCGCTGACCAAGGCTCTGCCCACGGCAGACCGCGGCCGCATTTATACCAGCGATGTGCGCAAGCTCTTCACCTGGTACGGCCAGTTGCTGAAGGCGGGTGAGTTCGCGAAGAAGGAAGCGGAGGCTGCCAAGGAGCCGGAGCACAAGGAGGCCGCCGCCGAGAAGAAGACGGCGGAGAAGGCGCAGAAGAAGAAGAAGGCCGATGCCGCATCGAAGGTGAAGCCCACCGGCGGCGGCGCGCCCAAAGCCGCGGCGGTGCGCCGTGGCGGCCAGCGCGGGAGCTGATCCCGCCTGGCTTCCGAACAGTCGGGATTTCAAGATGCGTTGCTTCGGGCGTCGGCGCCCGGCCTATGTGCGGTCTATCTTGCACCACCTGTGCGTACCATGAACCGATTCAGCACACTCTCGCTCAAGACATTCGCCCTTGCCGCCATCATCGGCCTTGTTGCCGTGCTCGTGGCTTGGGACCAGGATCAGCTCCCCAAGGCGGCTGCTTACCACAGCGATGCGGAGATCGCGGCGTTCCGCGGGGGCGGGCAGGGCCTCTCCAGCGGCGCCAACAACTTCTTCCGCGCCAGCGGCGATTGTTACGGCTGCCATGGCCCGGACAACATCGGCCCCGTGTTCGCCAATCGCGACGCCAACGGCAACGACGTGAACCCGATTGATGCGTGGCGCAGCAGCATGATGGGCAACAGCGCACGCGATCCCTTCTGGCGCGCCAAGGTGAGCCACGAGGTGAGCGTGAATCCGTCGCACCAGGCCGCCCTCGAGGACAAGTGCACCAGTTGCCACGCGCCCATGGGCCGGTACGACAAGTACCTGACGAACGCCGGACCTTTCAGCATCGCTGAGCTCGTGCAGGACCCCATCGCCCTCGACGGCGTGAGCTGCCTGACCTGTCACATGCAGCAGGCCGACAGCCTTGGTCTGCTCTTCAGCGGCAACCTGAAGTTCGAGACCACGGGCATCCTCTACGGCCCGTATGGCGGTCCGGAGGAAGTGCCCATCTTCGGTTCGCCCATGGCGGGCTTCGTGGGCTACGAACCCCTCTACGGCCCGCACATCAACGATGCCGGGACTTGCGCCGGATGCCACACGCTTATCACCGAGACCGCCGACCTCGACGGCAACTTGACTGGCGATGAGTTCGTGGAGCAGGCCACCTACCACGAGTGGCTCAACTCCTCCTTCAACACCGATACGGACCCCGAGAACGGCGTGAGCTGCCAGGGCTGCCACATGCCGCGCACCGATGACGCCATCGTGATCTCCGCGCTCTACGACTTCCTCACCCCGCGTGCGCCTTTCGGCAAACATCACCTCGTGGGCGCCAATGTCTTCATGCTGAATTTGCTCAAGCACAACAACACCGCGCTGGAGCTCACTGCCAACCAGGTGCACTTCGATAGCACCATCGCCCGCACCGAGCGCATGCTACAGCAGCAAACGCTCCTGCTGGAGACCACTGTGATGGACCGCACTTCTGAGACCGCGACCATCGATGTGAAGCTCACCAACCTTGCTGGCCACAAGTTCCCCAGTGGTTACCCGGCTCGGCGCGCCTTCATCGAGCTGCACGTGCAGGACGAGGGCGGCGGCACCATCTTCCGCAGCGGCAATTGGGACGGGACCTACGAGGTGGCCGGCCACGATGCCGAATGGGAGCCGCACCACGATGTGATCACGCAAGAGGACCAGGCGCAGATCTACGAGATGGTGATCGCTGACGTGAACGGCGACAAGACCACCGTGCTGGAGCGCGCCAAGGAGTCGTTGAAGGATAACCGCCTGGCGCCGCTTGGATTCACTTCCACGCATATCAGCTACGACACCACCATTGTCGCGGGAGTGCCGGCGGAGGACCTCGACTTCAACCGTTTCGGCAACGGCACTGAGGGCAGCGGCACCGACATCACGCACTACCAGGTGCCCATGAGCGGCTACACCGGCGCCATCACCATCACCGCGCGCGTGTGGTACCAGAGCGCCCCCCCGCGCTGGATGGAGGAGATGTTCGAGTATAACACGCCCGCCATTGACACCTTCCGCGACATGTACGAGGCGGAGGACGGCAGCCCCGTGCTGGTGAAGGAAGAGGTGATCCTGGACACCAGCCTGGAGATCGACAACCTCGCCGAGACGGGCATCCGCATCCTTCCGAATCCGGTGCGCGATGGGCTGCTGCGCGTCGAAGGCATCGGCGACAAGGTGGATGAGATGAGCGTGCACGATATGCGCGGCGCGCTCGTCGCGGTGCTGCGCCCCAATGGCGAGCGCTCATGGACGGTGCGGTTACCCGATGCTCCGGGCACCTATCTCGTGGTGATCGAGGCCGGCGGCAAACGATTCGTGGAGCGCGTGGTGCGCCAATGACCTGATCACGATGATTAGCAACAGATTGATCGGCGCGCTGCTGGCCGCTGCGCTCCCGCTGATGGCGCGGGCGCAGAACCCGGTGATCCAAGGCGTCCTCGATGAGGTGAGCATCGACAGCATGATGACCTGGGTGCGCCAGGTGAGCGGTGAGCAGCCGGTGAACATCGCCGGAACGGAGCACACGATCTTGAGCCGCCACAAGAACAACGCGGGCAACAACCTCGCGCAGCAATGGCTGATGCAGAAGCTGGTGGAGATGGGTTACACGCCGGTGGAGCAGCCCTTCAACTCCACTGGCCGGAACATCCTGGTGACCAAGCCCGGCAACGGCAGCACCGAGGAGCTGGTGATCATATGCGCGCACTACGATGCCATGCCGGGCGGCATCTCCAATGCGCCTGCCGCCGACGACGATGGCAGCGGCGTGGGCGCCGTGCTCGAGGCGGCGCGCGTGCTGCACGACGTGGAGTTCGTGCATCCCATCGTGTTCGCGCTGTGGGATGAGGAGGAGCAAGGCAAGGTGGGCAGCGCATTCTATGCTGGCGACCAAGCCGCCGATGACGTGCTCATCAAGGGCGTGATCAACATGGACGCCATCGCCTACGACGGGAATGCCGACGCGAAGGCGCGCGTGCACACGAGGCCCACAGCCAACTCACTGGCCATCGCCGATACGGTGATGAGCGTTCACCAGCAGTACGGCATCGGCCTCGACCTGATCCTCACCGACCCCGGCGCCACCTACAGCGACCACGCCTCCTTCTGGAACGAGGGCTACGGCGCCGTGCTGGTGATCGAGGAGTTCACCAACGACGGCAATCCGCATTACCACACCCCCACCGACCTCACGCAGTACTTCGACGTGCCGTATTACGAGAAGCTGGCCAAGCTGAGCATCGCGAGCACAGCGGCGCTGGCGATACCGGTCACCGAGGGCATGGCAGTTACGGATGTGGAGCGCGCGGCCCCGATGAACCTGTTCGCGTATCCGAATCCTGCGGTTGAGGAGGCGCGCCTCTGGATCGAACTTGCCGCTGCGAATCGTGCGCGCATCGTCTTGTGCGATGCAATGGGACGTGAAGTGCTCGAAGTGCTCGAAGGTGCTTTGCCGACCGGTCGCAGCGCTTTCGAGCTTGACCTGAATGGCCTTCCCGCAGGTGGCTATGTGGCGCGCGCGCAAGTGAATGGCCAGGAATCCGCTGCCGTGCGGATCGTGAAACTGCCGGCTACTGCCTGGTGAAGGGCTTGGCGCTCACGCGACCGTTGCGATCGGTGATCAGCAAGAAGTAGTTCGCGGGCTTCAAGCCGCGCACATCAACAATGAAGCTGCGTTGGTGATCGACCGACGAGTTCAACACGGTAGCGCCATCGAGCGTCACCACCGCGAAGGACCTTGCCTTGTCATCAGGCATTTCAACCTCTAGCCAATCCTCCGCGGGCGATGGGAAGAGGCGAAAGCCAAAGTCGGCATCGCTCACGGCGGCGACACCCATGGGGTCGAGCACGGTGATGGTGCCGAATTGCGTGGCCGCATGCCCATCGCCATCGCAGTGGTAGTTGTAAACGCCGGGCATGGTGTAGGTGAAGGTCCATGTCCACAGGCCGCCATCAGGCAGTCCGTTGTAGAAACCTTGCGGATTGCCCGGAAATGTGACCTGGCTCCCATTCACGTTGTGTATGCCGCCTTGGTTGCTCCAACGCACCTGATCGCCCACCTCGATGGTGAGCAGCTGCGGGCTGTAGTAAGGCAGGTTGTTCGGCGTGATCGGGCTGCCGCCGGAGAGCACGGTCCAGAGCGTTGCGTTCGCTCGTGAAGGCAGGAGCGCGAGCAAGAACGCCGTCGCGATCCAAAGTGAGCTGCCCTTCCCGCGCGTGGTCATGCCAACGAGCAATCCAATGATCACTGCTTCGCGAACGGTTTCGCGATCACGCGGCCATTGCGGTCGGTGATGAGCAGGAAATAGTTCGCGGGCCTTAGCGCGCTCACATCCAAGGTGATCACCTCGGCGCCAAGGGCCCCTTGCGACATCACCACTTCACCATTCAAGCTGATGATGGAGAGCTCGCGCGCCGTCGCTTCGCCGAGTTTCGCGATCAACTGGTCGGCAGTGGGCGTGGGATAGAGCATCACTTCCGCTCCGGCTTCGGTCACTTCAGCCAGCCCCGTGTTCACCTGCACGGTGATTTGCCCGAATTGCGTGGCAGCGTGGCCGTTCTGCGTGCAGTGGTAGTTGTACACGCCCGGTATCGTGAACGTGAAGGTGTAGGTCCAGCCGCCACTCTGGGCGTTGCCTGAATCGAAGCTCTGCGGGTTGCCGGGGAAAAGGGCCTGCGTGCCTTTCACATTGTGCGTGCCGCTCATGTTCGTCCAACGCACTTGGTCCCCCGCCAGGATGGTGAGGTTCTGCGGGCTGTAGTACGGAGGGGTGCCGCCTATGGTGCTGCCACCCACGCTCACGTTCCAGAGCGTAGCGAAGGAGGCGAGGGGGAGCAGGGCCGCGAGAGTGGAAAGAAGGCGCATAGACTGTGCTTTGGGCGCGAAAGATATCCTCGCGGTCATCCGGCAACGGCCACACATGCCGCCATGATTGGCATCGCACTCACCGGTCGCCCGGAAGCAGTCGTTGGTCGATGTAGCCCAGCACCTTCTCCATCAGATGCAGGCGGTCCTTGCCGCGCACGTTATGGCCATGGCCGGGGTAGTTGAAGAAATCAACCTGCACGCCGGCGGCCACGCAGGCCTTGAGGAACTGGTAGGCGTGCTCCGGCACCACGGTGTCGTCCTTGCCGCCGGTGATGATGAGCAGCGGGTCCTTCAGGTCCTTGGCGAAGTTGCTGAGCGTGGTGGCGGCGTAGCCATCGGGGTTCTCTTCCGGCGTGTCCATGTAGCGCTCGCCGTACATCACTTCGTAAAGGCTCCAATCAATCACCGGTCCACCGGCCACGCCCGCCCTGAACACGCCGGGGTGCCTGGTGAGCAGGGCCGTGGTCATGTGCCCACCATAGCTCCATCCATGCACAGCCAGGTGATCGCCATTCACCCAAGGCTGCTGCTTCAGCCAGTCCACGCCACGCATCTGGTCCTTCACTTCCACAACGCCCAGCTGCCGGTGCACCACCTGCTCGAAGGCGCGTCCGCGATTCGGCGTGCCGTGGCCATCCACGGTGAAGACCAGATAGCCGCGCTCGGTGGCGTGCAGCATCCAGGGTGAGGCCCCTCCGAGGAAGCTGTTGCTCACCAGCTGCACGTGCGGACCGTTGTACACGTAAATCAGCACCGGGTACTTCCGTTTCGGGTCGAAGCTGCTGGGCTTGATCAGGCGCGCGTTCAGCTTGTCGCCGTTCTCGCCATCGATGGTGAGCAGTTCGACCTTGCCAGCGGCGAGCGCCGCGAACGGATCCTTCGCGTCCACCAGCGTCTTCATCACCGCGCCATCGCGCGAGCTGCGGATCACGCTGCGGTTCGGTACGGCGGTGCTGCTCCACGTGTCGAGCAGCACGGCGCCATCGCTGCTGAGCTCCCCGTGGTGCGTGCCAGGTTCCGACGTGAGGCGCACGCTCTTGCCGTTGGCCAGGTCCACTCGGTACAGATGCGTCTCCGTGGCGCCGCGCGGGTCCTTCGGATCGATCATCGCCGTTCCCTCCACGATGGCGAACGACTCCTTCGCATCCACGCCTACGATGCGCTCCACTTCCCAGTTGCCCTTGGTGAGCTGGCGCGCCGCGCCGGTGCGCAGGTCGTAGAGATAGAGGTGCTCCCAGCCATCGCGACGGCTGCGCCAGATGAACTGGTTGGGCCGGGTCTTCAGGAAGCGCGCCGGCTGCAACGGCTCCACGTAACGCTCGTCCTTTTCAGTGAACAGCGTGGCGACAGGCTCACCGGTGGCAGCGTTGTAGCGCACCATGCGGAGGTTCTGGGTGGCGCGGTCCAGATGCGCCACCAGCAGGTGCTGTTCATCGGGCTCCCAGCTGATGTTGGTGAGGTACTGGTCCTTCGGCTCGCCGGTCTTCAGGAACACCGTGTTGCCGGTGGCCATATCGTGAACGCCGATGGTGACATGGTGGCTGGCCTGCCCGGCCATCGGGTAGCGGATCGGCTCGAAGGTGCTGGGCTTGGTGCCGATGTCCTCCAGCATGTAGTTGGTCACCATGCTCTCATCCATGCGGTAGAAGGCGAGCCTGCCACCCTTCGGGCTCCAGAAGAGCCCCTTCTCGATTCCGTACTCCTGGCGATGCACGCTCTGCCCGTTCACGATGCCGTTGCCGCCATCGCTCGTGATGGGGGTGGGCTTGTTCTTGCCCATGCCCGGTCGCATCACAAGCACGTTGTCGTCCACAACGATGGCCATGGCATCCGTGGCCGGATCGGCTTCTTCATGGCTGGCGCCAGCCTCGATTCGTGTCACTGCTTGCAGCTCCTGCTTCGCGATGTCGAAGCCATAGAGCCGCTGGTTGTGCATGAATCGGAAGCCGTTCGCATCCTTCCAGGTGATCATGGGCCAGCTCTTCAGCTTGGCGCTATCAGGCAGCTGCGCGTTCAGCGCGCTCAGTTCCACCAGCACGCGGTCGGTGCTCTTGCCGATGTCGCCCCGCATGAGCTGCTCGCCCTTCATGTAGCTGTAGCGTGGCGCGCCCTCGATCCATTGAAGGCCGCGCAGGCGTTCGGGCGCCAGGTCGGTGCCGGCCTTCAGCACGGCCTCCTTCAAGTTGAGGGTGGCTTGCTGCGCGAAGCAATTGATCGCGAATGCGCCAACAGCAAGGATGAACAGGAAACGTCGGATGAGCTGCATGGTAAGTGGGGCCAGGAGGGCCGCTAAGATGCCGAACCGTTCCGAGCCGCGATCAGTTCGGATCGCTGAACGCCGGGTTGGTGATGAACTGCTGGTCCGTGAGCGCCTCCATGAAGGCCTTCAGGTCGGCGCGCTCCTCCGCGCTGAGGTCGATAAGGCCGCCGGTCCATGGCCACATGTGATTGTCCAGGTTGGGCTCATTCAGGTTCACGTCGTCGGCATAGAAATCAATCACCTGTTCGAGCGTAGCGAAACGGCCATCGTGCATGTAGGGCGCGGTGAGCGCGATGTTGCGCAGGCTGGTGACCTTGAATCGGCCGCGGTCCTGGACCTGGCCGGTGATCTCCGCCAGCCCTTGATCCGCGCCGGGCGCGAGGCCGATGTTGCGGAAGTCATGGTCGTTGAAGAAGGGCGCCATGTGGCATAGATCGCACTCCGCTTCGCCGAAGAAGAGGTCCATGCCGCGCACTTGCGCCTCGGTCATGGCGCTGGCATCACCGCCATAGAAATAGCGATCGAAGGGCGAATTGAAGCTGAGCAACGTGCGCTCGAACTGCGCGATGGCCTTCACCACACGCATGCTGTCGATGCCGGGGCTGCCGAAGGCGCGCATGAACAGTTCCGGGTAGCCTTGGATCCGCCGTAGCCGCTCTTCCACCACAGGCCAGCTATTGCGCAGCTCCACATGGTTCCTCACCGGACCGAGCGCCTGTTCCTCCAAGCTGCCGGCGCGGCCGTCCCAGAAGAAGAAGTGGTCCCACAGCATGTTCTGCACGCTCATGCTGTTCCGTCGCCCTTCAGCACCGTTGGTGCCGAGCGACACGCGGCGCACATCGCTGAAGGCGAACTGCTGGCGGTGACAGGTGCCGCAGCTCATGCTGTAGTTGTCGGAGAGCGCCTTCTCGTAGAAGAGCTTGCGGCCCAGCGCCACGCCCTCCACGGTGAGCGGATTGTCGGCCGGAAGGTTGAGCGGCAGCGGCTGGTTCAGCGCCCACGATGGAAGATTGAGCGTGAGCGGCGTAGCGCCCGTGAAGGTTGATTCGGATGGCAGCGCGGGATCCTTGCGGCAGGCACTGAGCATGAGCAGGCTCAGGATGATGAGAGGTGCAGGGGCGCGCATTGCGATGCGAATGTGGGAAGGAATCAACGCCTCATGGCGGCCCGAAACGCTTGTCGGCGAGGAAAGCTGAATCCGTGAGCGTGCGGAGGAAGGCCACCAGGTCGGCGCGGTCCTGCTTCGACAGGCGCACTTCGCCCTTGCGCCAAGGCATCATGTGCTCATCTAGGGTGGGTGACGCCGTGTGCACGTCATCCGCATAGAAGTCGATCACTTCTTCCAGCGTGGCGAAGCGGCCATCATGCATGTAGGGCGCGGTCACGGCGATGTTGCGGAGCGTCGGTGTCTTGAATCGACTCATGTGCCAGGGGATTCCGGTGCGACCGCCCATGCCAAGGTCAGCGGGCACGCTGTCGAGCCCGATGTTGACCACGTGATGCCCTTTGAACAACGGCGGCTCATGGCAATCGACGCAATGCGCGCGGGTGAAGAAGAGGTCCTTGCCGCGTCGCTCCTGCGCGTTCAGTGCGTCCGTTTGCTTCAGGTAGAAATGGCGATCGAAGCGCGAGTGGAGCGAGACCATGGTGCGCTCGAACTGAGCCAGGGCGAAAGCGATGCGCAGGCTGTCGATGCGCGAATCGCCGAAGGCGGCGGTGAAGAGCGGTGGATAGCGCTGGTCCTGCACGAGACGGTCGCTCACTGCACTCCATCGGCTCGCCATCTCGCGATGCGCGGTCACCGGCTCGAAGGCCTGCAGTTCGAGGCTGAGCGCGCGCGCGTCCCAGAAGAAGAAGTGGTCCCAGGCGAGGTTCATCAGCGGCATGCTGTTGCGCGCGGTGCGCATGCCGTTCAAGCCGGATGAGAAGCGCGCACTGTCAGCGAAGGCGAACTGCTGCACGTGGCAGCTGGCGCAGGAGAGCGAGCCGTCGGCGCTCAACGCCTTCTCGAAGAACAGCATGCGGCCCAACGCGGCCCCTTCAACCGTAAGCGGGTTGTCGTAAGGGAAGTCGAGGCGGAGCGAAGTGTCGACGAGCGCCCACGCTGGGAGCTCGAGGCGGAGTGGCGCGGGGCCTGATGGTGCGGCTGGCTTGGGTGGATGATCGCAAGCCGTTAGGACCGCGATGGCAGGAAGAACGGGAAGGAACGAAAGTCGAATGGCGGCCATTGGTGTGGCTCAACTGCGTCGCTTCTTCCTCCTCCGCATTGGCCTGCGGCTCATGTGGAAGACGCTGTATACAACGGCCAAGCCACCTGTTAACTCGAACACGATGCAATACGGGAATCCTCCAACAGGTGCGTACCGGAACCCATTTCCGTGTTCCGGATAACTGCATGTCACGCGAGTCAGGTCTTCAAGCGCGGTCAGCACAGCGGAGTCAAAGCGCTCACCAAGCCCCGGCCGTTCCAGTTCGTAATGCAATGAAGCTTCCTGCCATTCGAGCCAAGCCTGGTCGCGCAACTCAATTGCCCTGGCCTTCATGCGCGCTTGCGCTTCACCATGGCCTTCACCTCCTTCAGCGAATATCCCTTGCCCTTGCCTTGACGCCGCACTTCTCGCCGCTCTTCAAGCATGGCCAGTTGTTCTTTGGTGAATCGGAATTCACCCGCCTCGACCTCCAGGGCCTTGCTCACTTTCGCGAGCACGTGTTCATCAGTTGTCGCGATGATGCGTTCAATCAGGTCGAGCTTGGTGAACATGGCACTTTGTTTCCGCCAAATCTACGTGCCCTGCCACCGTGCCGCGTGGCGGGCATCCGTGTGCAACCCTCAACCCTCAACCCCTCAACCACCTAAACAACATTCACCTCCCGCTCCAGCTCCACGCCGAAGCGTTCGCGCACGCTGCGCAGCACATGGTCGCTCAGGTCCCAGATCTCCTTGCCAGTGGCACCGCCGTGGTTCACCAGCACCAGCGCCTGTTTCTCATGCACGCCGCAATGGCCAAGGCGCTTGCCCTTCCAGCCGCACTGCTCAATGAGCCAGCCCGCTGCGAGCTTGGCGTGGCCTGTGCCCGCCGGGTAGATCGGCGCGCTGGGCTGCGCGGCTTTGATTCGCTCGGCGATCGCTGAATCGACCACCGGATTCTTGAAGAAGCTGCCCGCGTTGCCGAGCACGGCAGGGTCGGGGAGCTTGTTGCTGCGAATGGCGATCACAGCATCGCTCACATCCTTGATGCTGGGCTGCGCGACGCCCTTGCGCGCCAGCTCGTCGGCGATGTTGCCGTAGTCGGTGCGGATGCGGTGCGCGCGCTTGGTGAGCTTGAAGGTGACGCTCAGGATGATGAAGCGTTCGCGGCCCTCGCGCTTGAAGAAGCTCTCGCGATAGCCGAACGCGCATTGTTCCAGGCCGAATCGGACGATCTCACCATCCGCAACCCGCAGCGCATCGAGCGAGACGAAGCTGTCCTTGATCTCTACGCCGTAGGCCCCGATGTTCTGCATGGGCGCAGCGCCCACTTTGCCGGGGATCAGCGAGAGGTTCTCCATTCCGCCCCAGCCTTTCGCGACGCAGTGCATCACCAGTTGGTGCCACACCACGCCAGCGCCTGCGCGCACTTCCACATGGTCGTCATCCTCGCGCACCACCTCGATGCCCGGCACTTCGTTCAGCAGCACCAGCCCATCGAAGTCGCGGGTGAAGAGGATATTGCTGCCGCCGCCGAGCACGAGGCGTTGCATCGCGCTGAGCTCTGGAACAGCTAGAAGGCCCCGCAGTTCATCGGCCGTTGCAAAGCGCGCCAATGCTTCGGCCTTGGCGGCGATGCCGAAGGTGTTGTAGGGCTGGAGGTCGGCGTGACGGAGGAGGGGCATGCGGTGCGCAAGTTTACCGGAGGCGCCCCCGTTACTTTCACCGCCGCGCGAGGTGATTGTACACAGCGCATGGAAGAAGGAGCATGCGCGCCATCGTCTGCGTCACCAACGACCTCAGCACCGACAATCGCGTGCACCGCACCTGCGTGGTGCTGCGCGAGCTGGGCCACGAGGTGCTGCTGGTGGGGCGTGAGCTTCCCGATAGCCTTCCGCTGCAGCGGCCTTACGCCACCAAGCGCATGCGGCTGCTCTTCCGCAAGGGTCCGCTGTTCTATGCCGAGTACAACCTGCGGCTCTTCTTCCTGCTGCTCACGGCGCGTGCGGGCTTGATCGTGGCCAACGACCTCGATACCCTGCTGGCCTGCTACCTCGCGAAGGGGCAACGCGCGCTGGTGTACGACAGCCACGAGTACTTCACCGAGGTGCCTGAGCTGCAAGGCCGCGCGGCGCGCAAGGCATGGCTGGCCATCGAGCGCTGGATCTTCCCCAAGCTGAAGCATGTGATCACCGTGAACGGCAGCATCGCCAACGCGTATCGCGAGCGCTATGGCGTGCCGGTGGAAGTGGTGCGCAACATCCCCATGTTCAAGGAGCTCGGCCCCTTGCCGTCGCGTCATGAGCTGGAGTTGCCAACGGATCGCTTCATCCTCGTGCTGCAGGGCAGCGGCATCAATGTGGACAGGGGCGGGGAGGAGGCCGTGCTCGCCATGAAGGAATTGCCTGATGCGCTCCTGCTCATCATCGGTGGCGGCGATGCGCTGCCTGTGCTGGAGCGAATGGTGAAGGAACATGGACTGCAGGACCGCGTGCGATTGCTGCCGCGCATGCCCTACGAGCGCATGATGCATTACACACGCAACGCCGACCTCGGCCTCTCGCTCGACAAGGACACCAACCTCAATTATCGCTTCAGTCTGCCCAACAAGCTCTT
>Ga0169931_10006169_pt1 | contig 18166 bp, 15 predicted proteins | sample Kivu_15m_20L_FD_129675 | JGI IMG/M metagenome (GOLD analysis project Ga0169931, IMG submission 129675) | Freshwater microbial communities from Lake Kivu, Western Province, Rwanda to study Microbial Dark Matter (Phase II) - Kivu_15m_20L... | ecosystem: Environmental > Aquatic > Freshwater > Lake... | reverse complement strand
TCATCAATATTTTGTGGGAAAATATTCGATGCTGTTGAGAATGGAGTTACTTCTGGACGATTTAGATAACCAAGAATTGTAAGATCATAGATACCATCTTGAATATCTTTCTTATATTTTTGGATTTCGGCGTTATTATAGATTTGATACGATGGACCAAAATCCCTTTTCACAAAGTATGGGCTAAATGTTCTACCAGATCCAACAACACTTTGATCAAATACTGTGTATGGAATACCAGACGTTACAGTAGAAATTGATCCTGGGTTTGTGTTTAGACCAATCGTAAAGGTTTTGCTGTCAGTAATTGAAAGAACTTCATAAAGACCATTGAAACCAGAGTTTCTAGAACCACTTTGGTTATTTGTACTTCTTAGTCTATTGATTTCAACTAAATGTCCAGATTTCAATCCATGAGGATATTGAGTTGTAACAACACCAATATTTGCAGACCACGAAGCATTGATGATGTTAGTTTTTGTTCTTAGATTTGTTACTGATGTAAGTGTAGTATTGTCATTTCTGTAGTTTGTGTCATCAATTACAGCACTACTTTCTTCAATGGAAAATCCGTTCTGTGGTGGAGAAGCAATAGTCGCATTATCTGGAATGACATACTTGAGACGATAGATCTTATCGTTATCAGTTCTGCTATCTGGTGCTCTAAAGATAAAAGCATTACCAGTTTTAGGAGTAACCTTTGCTTGATTTGTTACTAATGCTGCACGTAGACTGTTTCCTGCACCGACATTGATATGCCATCCAGTGCTATCATACTGAATTGGATGTCCAGGATCTCCAGGGTTCTTATCAGCAACAGTAGAGACAATTCTTAGTTGTCCTCCAAGGTTATTGATACCAGTTAGTTCATCACCAGCAAGTGCATTGTTGAATGTGGTTGCAACTTGAATTTGATCTGGGTTTAGACCGTTTGTAACCGCATAATAAAGTGTCTTATGTTCTAAACCATCAGGCAAAGATCCATTCTCTGAGAAAATTCTGATTGCTTCACCAGGAAGAAGTCTATGATTTTGCTGTAGAGTAAATGTGTTTCCTGTAATTGAGTTGATACCTGCAGATCTTCCGACTAGATATTCTTTTCTTGCAGAAATTCTATTATCTGGATTAGAACCAGGAACAGGCATCAATACCGTAGCGCCATAAACAATATTATCAATGTTGCAGTGAATAGTTTCACCAACTTTATTACCAATTACATATCCACTAGCAACTTTTGGCGGAACAGTATCTTTTTGATTGTATCCAAAGAAATATAACTTTGTATCTGTTGATAATCCAGCAGTTACATCAACATCGATTGGAAGATAATTGACTTCAACAGGTTTCGCAAAGTTCTTTTGTGCTGGTAGAATTTCTGTAATATAACCTTGATCGTCCTTTAGGAATGCTTCTAGTCTAAACTTATCTGCTTCTAATGCTTTTGCTCCAAAGTTTGAGTTGGAGTTGGCGATCGACATGTCACCACCAGTTTCAGCAACAAAGTGCTTTGCATAACCAATAGCAAAGATAGAAACACACTGAATAAATGCATTATTTGATGCCCTTATGTGGTAATTTTGCCACTCTGGTTTATGCCTTGCTCTACTATCAGTATGCAACGATACTGTAGTTCCAAGTGTCGCTTGATCCTGCCAAATACCTGAAGTGGTATTATATTTTACGTATGCATTATCATCTTTGTTGAGTGCAATTCCAGTGAGCTGTGCAACAACCATTGATTTGAAACCAGTGGCTTTATCACCATCTGCGTGCATTCCATTTAGACCATAAACCGATCTAATTGAGCAGTTGAATACATATGGTGAACATGATGTTACCGTGTCGCTTTCAACGGTGACAATCGGAGTTTTTCCGACTAAGCTAGGATTTGCAGTCGAAGTTGGGGTGGATGCTAAGGAATATGTAAATGTTGTGTCGTTGATGACTTGAGTTACAACATAACTTCCATCATATTCAGCGTTATCTACACCAAAAATAAGAACTGGAGTTCCTACTGAGAACTGATGATTAGTTCTGGTAACTACAGTAACGATTGGCGTTGCTATTGAAGATGATGGATTAGCACCAGAATAAATGTCTTCAATTTCAATATCACCAATTTGAGAAATAGCACCAACAATTCTCGATTCGTCAACAGATGCTTGGAAGTCGTTATTTGCTGGATAATCTGGTAATGGTCTTCCTGAGTTGACACCATAAGCCAATGTAAGCTTCTGGTAATACATATCCAAGTCAGTATTACCCTTTCCTGCTACAGTGTTTACACCGTCAGCATATTCAAAGCAAGTAAGTTTGTGGTGTGAATAGTTTGGTGAGTGAACTGATTTAGTAAAGTCCCTATAGACCCTATCACCAGGATCTGCGTCAAAGAAACTGAACCCAAAGAAGAAACAACCACCAGTTACTCTAAAGATTGCTGCTGTTGGAATGTTATCATTGTCTGGTTGTGGTACATATTTTGGTCTGATTTTTGTCTTTCTTAGATCTTGACCAACAATAGAAGTACCACGAGGTAAAATTACACCACCATTGATTGAGTTGAAAAGATATAATACGTTATCAGGATCTTGAATATCAAAGTTTGTGCCTACAGAAAATTGGTTGATGCCTGCTGCAGAACCATTAGCGTCTGTTAGGTTTCCATTTGTATCGATAGCAAGTCCTGGTCTGTTATCAATGTAATGAACTCCAGGAGAAACCATGATCGTGGTTTTGTCAAACCGATCATTGTTTTGTCCTACTTGATATGAAAACCTAGCACTTTCTAAAAGAGCACGTTGAATAGTCTTGAAAGGACGTGTTCTTGAGTTACCAGTATTACTAATATCATCAGTTGCATCAAGTTCTTCTGGGTTGACGTATATTACATTTCCCTGAACGTTCTTGAGAAAATTTTCTAGTCTACTTAGTGGCATTACCTATAAATACAGAGACACCGTTCTTCATGTTATTTATACTATGGCAAGTGGTCCAAAGACAGAATATTTGATTGCATCATATCAAAGATCAATTGCCCATGACAATGAACAAAAAAAGCAACTTGATCAGACAATAGCAGGTTTAGAGATCAGAACTGCAGAAGATGAAGATCCTGTCCATATCATTGAAGGTTTGAATGATCAAATCAATAGGTTTGACCCATCAACGAAAGGACTGGATAGAAGAATATTAAAAATCAATAATCAAATCAAAAGCATTCAAAATCAAATTCTCGTATTAGCGCAACAAGCAAATGCTATCGGTTGTGGAACATTTACTGTCCCAATCATCGATGTTCTTGAAGATAGGGTTATTCTTCATTCGTGGTCATTCACTTCACCCAATCCATTTTCTAAAAGCACTCAAGAACTTGCTTCAAATAATGTTGGTGTCGGAACTTATGATGGAGTAACACAAGTTTCTATCGGGACGTTTTATGGATTTGAAACCCCTATTATCGGTGCATGTGTAGGATATTCTAACTCAATTACAACGCTCAATAATAGTTTGACAACTTATCGAGCAGAACGAGATGCTGTTATTGTACAAATCAACGTAATCAAAGAAGCTAGAGCAACTTATGAATTGCAACGATTTGGATATAACAATGCCAAGACACAATTAGATGCTCAGATACAAAAAAAGGGCATTTTGATAAATGCCCTTCAAGATCCTGATAATCAAAAATATTTTGAAGAATAGGAACGGTCGGGATCGAACCGACAAGAACTTTACGTTCGGCAGATTTTAAGTCTGCTGTGTTTACCAGTTTCACCACGCTCCCAAGGTGGGAAATGGTGGATTTGAACCACCGACCTATCGGTTATCAACCGATTGCTCTAGCCGCTGAGCTAATCTCCCCAGTAGGACCGCCGAGAATTGAACTCGGTTCTGCCGCTTATAAGGCGACGGCTTTAACCAATAAGCAACGGTCCCTCATAATTAACTATTTGGTTTTTTCTTAGAATTTTTCTTTGGATTAAATTTGAATTTGGTGTCTGCTTGCTGACATCTTCTGATGTGTGACCCAAAATCAATTTTACCATTACATAGATGTCCGCACATTGGGCATCTAATCTGCGACATATTCGATACGTACTCCTTCTGAATGTGACTTAGTAAACTCTAGCACACCCAAGAATTGTTCTGGCGTTTCGCATTGCACTTCTTCATAGGACCCGTCAGTTCCGTGAAGATAAAACGTCCTGTTGCTAATATTTATCTTGACACAATCAATGTATTCGTCAGTCAGGTGAAGATCCATAATTAGTGCGTATCAGTCTCCATCATAGCACGAAAATCAAGATCTGTCAAGTGGTGGTGCTTGGACGTGATAATATGCATCAATAGCACCACCACTAGCGTTTCTAATTATAACTCTCGTTCCCCATTCTATTCGATCGACAAATAATTCTTGATAAAATCTATTCGGTGTCACTTGTACTGAAATTCTTTCTTGTACAATATCTCCCCTCCATTCTTCAGGAAGTTCAATAATGCCATCTACAGTAACTTTTCCGTATGCTGAGTACATAATGCCAACTCATCTTCAAAAATTATATCACCGATTTTCCAATTCGTCAAGCCTTTTCTTCAAGTCTTCGATCTGAGACTGTTGTTCTTGAATAGCACCGATCAAGACACCAACCAAGTTTCCATACTCAACAGTTTTCAAATCTGATCCTTCAATCTTCTCAGTTACAACTGCTTCTGGAATTACTTTTTCGACTTCTTGTGCAATCAATCCAACAGAAACTTTTTGCTTTTCTGCTTTTTTGGGAACAACTTCTGGGTTCCATTCAAAACTAACACCACGAAGTGATAGAACTTTATCTAAAGAATTTTTTAGTTCTGTTATATTGATCTTAGCACTAACGTCCGAAGGGCATGGAGCACAGATATTAGAACCATTATATGTCCAAAATCCAAACAACCCACCTGCTTCAGAACAAAGTCTAAAGTCTGGTGAAGTCATGCAGATATCTGGTTCTGCAGTAGTATTTCCACCAACTTCTATACCATATCCAGTCCTATTATGAACGCCAATTGTATTATTCAATCCAAGTTTGTTTAGCAATCCAATTGTATTAGAAGTGCCTAAAAAGTTACTCAAGGCAAAGTTATTCATATAACCTTGATGATGAGTTCCTCCAGTTACATCTAAAGCAAGAGTAGGAATACCAGGAGTAAATGGAGTAAGTGCAGGACCAATGTTTACAACAGCACGAGCAAATCCAATATTAGTAGGAGCCCCAAAAAATGCAGGACCAACACATGCTAATGTGCCCGAAAATGGATTTTCGTCATCTAGAGTAAACTGCGATTGATCTAGTCTTACAGGAATTTCTGGACCAATATAAACTTTTCCTGCAGAAACTTCTCCGTTGATTGCCATATTATACTTCTCCTATCAGTGTTTCTATAAGGTCTCTGAAACTTGTTGGTATCAGTTTTGTTTTACGTTCGTATGATGAAACTGGATTACCAGAAAGCACTGCCCAACCTTCAGAATGTAGAAGTAGATTGTGTGCAGACTTTGCTTTGATATTTGTTCCAAGTATATTTACGTTGTTGTCTGCATCGATTTTGATATTTCTTTTCGCATTCATTGCGATATCGCCTTCTGCAGATAATGTCTCCATAACAATATCTTTAGCACGTAATGAAAGTGTTCCTCCTGCTTCAATATTGATGTCACCATCAGAAACAATATTGATCGGTCCAGTTCCTTCTTGAATTAGGTTAGAACCTTTACTATTTGTTTTTGATACTAATGCCCATCCACCATCACTATAAATGTGCAATGCTGCTCCATTACCACCAGCAAGTTGTACATGGTGTTTTCTTTGAACCTTATCATCAGTTTCTTCACCTATGTCAAGAAACCCGTGCTCTGGGTTGTTTATTCTAACTGGAGGTGATGTCATCTACTTACACAATCAACAACACGAATAATTTTCTCTGGTGGGATATCAAGTTTTACTTCACTTCTTCTAGTGTACTTCATGATTGGTCGAATGATCGCACCAAATCCTGTGGCACTATTTATTGCTAGATTTGGGATCGATGTACAACCAACCTCAGATGAAATAATGTCAGCACCGACAACACGTCCTTCTTCATCAAGAACTGGTTTTAGTACACCACATTCACTTTCAATTAGATCGTCACCATTATATCCAATTCCAGTGTTGACAATCTCAACACCATCAATCTGTCCAACAACATCTTCACCTTCACCATCTGGAGTAATGTCTGATGTTGGAATATATCCACCACCAGATGATAGCATTACAACGTTTACAACCTGCCCATTTCTAACGATAGCTCTACCAGCAGCACCATATCCATTGTCACAATCATCAACGAATTGTACAAATGGTTCTCCAGTGTATCCAAATCCAAGATTGATCATGTTGACACCAACAAGCTGTCCAAGATTGTTTACAACAGCTCTTGCTGCTGCACCTACTCCACCGCCGCCAAAAATAAGAACTGCTGGAGGACCACATCTAACAGTATATGGGTCACATTGATTGACTAATGCATCGACAATTTCACTTCCTGATGTATCTTGCGGAAACCATCCAGAGATAGTATTCTGAACGTCTTTATTCAGATTAGTAACTCTTCTCGAAACACTAATTGTTCTTCTAAAGTCTACTGCTTCTTGTGGAGTTGGTCCAAAGTTGATTGCCCAGTTATATGGCTCTGGATCGCACTGTTCTCCTTCACAACTTAGGAAGTTCAATCCTGCTTGAACATAATTGATTGCTTGATCAAAATAAATCATAAACGAACCAACAGATCCAAGAATTCCTTGGATTGTATTCATAGCAGGACCAATTGCTTGTTGAACCTGATCAGAAATTGATGCAATCAGTCCCCCAACAAATTGTTCTGCTGCACAAAGAGGAACATTGATGATTTTTCCAACCATTTGCATCAAAAAATCTGATACAAATTTTGATAATCCTTTGATAATATTTTCAATCAAACAGTAGATTGTATCCATTGCTTTTCTTACAGCAATGTCTTTCAAAAAACTATCTGGGATTAGAAAATTTAGTATGCTTTTGATTAGATCAAAAATCTTTTTGAATAAGAATTTTCTAGCTTGGCGAATGATTGCAGAAAACGCACCAGCAACCAAACTTGCAGTTTGTCCTGCTAAACTTACAACATTTACAAGTTCATTTACAACTGGATCAATAAAGAGATCTTTATATTGTCTCAATCCTCTTACAATTTTGATAAAGGATTGCAGTGCTCTAGCAATTTCTCCTAAAGCACCACCACCAGTCTTACATTTTTTAGCACGACCAATAATTCTATTCTTCAGTTCATTATTATTCAGTCCCTGAACACTTTCCTTCCCATCAGCAGTTTTACCCCCACCAGGAACACCATTACCTACGGGAATACCGCCATCGGAAGGAAGAACCGCAGTAGAATAATTGATTTGTTTATTGAAATCAATTGGTCTGAACCCAGTGGTTCCTTTTTGTATCGCTTCGTTCCATGCAACAATATTTTTCTCTGCTTGTCCGCTGAATAATGCACCCATAATTATGGGTTGCTGCATATCATCACCATCTAGGAAAAATCCTAAAACGGTTTCGCCACCTTGTAATGCAAAACTAGTACCACCAAAGTTTTTACCAGCACCAAGATTTGGTGGTACTAGAAAATGTGCCCATGGTAATTCACTATCAGGAACCACATTCGTTGCTGGATGATGTCCGAGAATTCTTACTTTTGCACGATAACCATACTGTGTACTAAACTCACGCCATTGTGGATCAGCAGTTACCTGTCCGATGAACCAATGAAATCCATCTTCTCCGATAAAGTTGATCTTTGATAGGCGTTGTTCAATCATCAGTTTTCGTAAATTCTACACTCAAGTGCTTCTGGGTTTTGATCACAAAATAACTCAAATGGAGTTGGGTCGTGATGATCTTCAGGATGATTTGACTTATACATCTGAAGATCTTCTAGTTCCTGTTCTAGAAAACGATGACGTTGACTAGAAATACCAGGATCATAAAGTTCTGTACTAGTTTTTTCTATGTGGTCTTCTATGGTTCTCATGTTAGTTCTGCGTAGGAATCTCTTACTAATTTTAGTCCAGTAAAATCACCTTGCGACGAAAATTTGTGGGATAATGCTTTTATCATGTAAAATCCTGAACTAGGATTTGTTCCATAATCTGATGCTTCCATATTTATTTTTGGAAACTTGCAATATATCACTCCACCAGCTCTTAGAGACAAATTCATCGGTACTGTTATATTTAACGTCTGAGAAAACAATGACGAATATCTAGCAATACCTTGTGATTGATAATATGGTTGTTGCTGTGGGGTTTTCAAATCTCCTTTAGATGATAATGTTCCAGTATCAATAACCCCTAACATAATTCTCGACGGTAAGGTAGAGATATCTGCAGGAATATTTTCAACTTCATTGGACAATGTAAGTTGCTTATTGATACTGTCCGAAAATTTATAGTCTACAAATTCTGGGTTTCTTGATATAATGTTATAAAACCAATTGGATGATTTATAAGTTCCTCTTCTCAATTTGTCTAAAATATCATGATTTTCTTTCCAAATTGGAAGAGAAGAAATTCTGAAATTGTTTTGTGGGTTCAGTGCATCTGAACTGTCGCTGTAAAAATATGTTGGTATATTGCTTTTGTTTTGTATTGCTTCATTGAATATATTATCAATACTTCTAAAATTATATCCGTCTAAAGTTTCATAGAAAAAATAACCAGCAGTTCCTGCAGTTTTGCTGTTATTGACTAAGGGAATTGACTTTGGACATAACCAAGTGCAAAGAAACAAAGGTCTTTTATAATTTCCCATGAAATCATAATCATTAGATGTTTCTTCAATTTGAAATATCCTACTATTAGAAATACCCAATTCCTTTGATAGGATTGTTCTAATAGATGTGCTTATTTTACCTTTATACTTTTTATATACTCTTGTTGTGTGATTTGATAATGATCCTTTTGTAACTAAGTCTAAACTATATAATTCTCTTTTTGATTGTGTTGCGTTTGATAGTATATTGCTTATAATCAATGGTTCTGTTAGTGAAGAATACTTCAATTCTCCACTAGGATGTTCAATTGTTAGATTGACTTGAGAACCACTACGAATAGGTAATTTGTTCATGAAACCATTTGTATCTTGAATATCAATGGTTACATGGACAGATGAATCAGTTACATCCTCATAATAAGAAACCAATCCAGACTGCAAACGAGCATCAAGAAATGTGCTCCCATCAGGAGAACCAATAGATAACTCTACAATTTTATGTCCTTTGAGAAAATTGGACATTATGCTGTCAAGGAACTGATCATCTTAGCATATTTAGTGGCTACTTCATACGAAGACGGTCCAGAATTTACTACACTTCCACCGCCGACTGGAACTGGTTGATTGACAACAACAGCATTTGGTTGCTTATCTAAGATAACCACGTTATCAGAACTCTGAGATGTAAAAGTATTCGTTCCACCACCAGAACTTTGTGCTACTTGATAATTTGTTGATGGAATTGATTGCATCCCACCTCTTTGAAATGCAACTTCATTAGTTTTTGGTTCTAAAAGTTGCCCACCAACTCCCCTAGATGCTGGTTTGATATTTGGTGGCATACTACCAACCCATTCACCAATCCTGGGACTTTTTGGATCACCAGGAATACCATATGCACCAGGTGCAGATGCATCAGGCATTCTGTTTTCTGGACTTGGTGGACCAGCATCAGGTCGAAGTGGTTTAGCGTTTCTTATATCTTCTGGGTTGACACCTTCAGTATTCATTGGGATTTCCCTATCAGTCCCGCCAGTCGGTTTACCACCAGACTTCATGTACTCTGCCAACTTAGCAAGATTTCCAAGTACACTATCAAACTGATCTAGTGCTTCAGAAAACTTAGTCTTTCCAACAATTCTAGTTCTTCTTTCTTCTTGTTCTATTCTTCCTTCAGCAGTATTAGCACCTGTCAACATATCAACCAAACTTCCAGCACCAAATGCGGCAAGTGTGCCAGCAGCTAGTCCAGCAATTGTGCCAACAGGACCACCGATAGCAGTACCAACCAATCCAGCAGTTCCTATAGCAGCAAGTGTTGATGCTAACGATCCTGCACCTGCTTGTAGGTTTGTTTGTCCTGCTTGTTTTCTTTGTAAAAAATCTAATCCTGTCAGGGCAACATTCAATCCAGGAATACCAGCAAGTCTTCCTCTAGGTAACTTTGGTGTTCTTGGAATAACTCCTCTACCAGTTACTCTGGTTTGTGGTGGTGTTGGTAATACTCTAGGAGTTGCTGGTACTGAAGTTGCGGATCTTGGTGCTCTTATTCCTCGTAATCCTTTTGCAAGTCCACCTAAACCAAGAGCACCAAGAAGTGCATCAAGTTTAGATCCTTCTGCTTCTTCTTTTTGCTCTACACTTTCTAAAATAGAACGATAGGCATCCTTTCTTGTGACAATTGCCTTTTCAAATAATCCAAGTCTACCCTGCTCAATTTCTCTTTGTGTGGTAAAGGATGTTGCAAAAAGTTTTGCAAGGTTGATTGTATTCCTAGTGCTAGAAGTTGCAAGTTCTGCTAACCTTTCGTAGTTCATGCAAATGCTCCTAAGATTAGGTTAGATGCGAATTTATCTTGCCCTTGATATTCAGGATCAAAATTCACTTCAGGACTTGATACTTGCTTTGGTGGTTTTGGAGAAACCTGAGTAGTTTGTCCTGGGATTTGAATAGAAGCAATGTTTGAAGATCCAGGTTCTGTTCTTACAAAGGATTGATCTCCTTGTGGTGTTGGTTCTGGTTCTGGTGGAGGAACCATAATGACTGGAGGTTGAATAGTCTGTGTTGCTGGAGGTTTGATATTCGTGAACTTACCTTCATATCCTTTTATCAAAGGAGAAACTTTTCTGTTGAAATATTCAATCGTATCTACACCAGCAGCATCGATAGTTCTTGCATTTGGATTTCCTCCATGAACTGTTCGATATGCTTTTTCTGCACCCATTCCAGGTTGAAATCCACGTTGTTTGAAGTACTTTACAACCAAATCTAATTGCTGGTTGAATGACATCTTCTTATAGTCTTCAAACTTGACGCCAAACGATGCAGTTTCATTTGGACCCATTTGAATGAGACCAACTCTTCCCGAAACAGGATTAGTTCTTGTCGGATCTCCACTGGACTCCGCAGCAATAATTCCTGCTAATTCATGAGGTTCCAGACCAATAATGCCTGCTGCTTGAGCAATGGCAGTCATCTTATCTTCAGAGAACTGAGTAACTGGTAATGGTGGTCTTGGTGGAGGTGGTGGATTTCCACCATCACCTTCAAAATCTTCAAATCGCCTTGGTTCTTCATCTGGTCCACCAACACCAGATGGAAGCATTGATCTAACGATACTATCAAATCGGTTCAGTATTGATGAAAACCGATCAACATCTTGTGTAGATATTGTTGCGTCTCCTCCAGTTTCCCTTAGAACTAAACTCTGCCTTCTTTCTTCTGCCCCACCACTTCTTCCTGCAGTATAAGCAAGCGCACCAGCTCCTGCTAACCCCAACATTCCCGCTCTGCCGCCCATTCTAGGGGCAGCAACTGTTGGTGCAACCCTTGCTCCTGTTCGTGCAACACCACCTGCTCCTGCCCCTGCTACACCCTTTACAGCAAGTCCTCCAAGAACAACGGATGAAGTAATATTGATAATCTCTGGTAAAAACGACCCTACAGCAACACCAGCATTCTGGAAAGCATCACTATATCTTCCTTCCATGAATGCTTTACCAGCAAGTAAAGCACTGAATGCACCAAGTTTGGCCCTTAGACCAAAAAATGCACCACGAATACTTTTCAGTTCGTCTTCTTCTTTTTTGAAAAGTTTTTTCTCTTGGTCAAAGTATGCTTTCTTAGCACGAATGTCTGCTCGTATTTCTTTCTGGATTTGAGAAAGATTAGTATTTACTTGTTCAAATTCTAGTACAAGTTTACCTAAAGTTCTTATAGATTTTGGAGAAAGAGCACCTGCTTTCTCTTCTGCTTCCATAAGCAACTTATCATATGCCCTACTCATTCTTTGCTGCACAGGAAGTTTGATACCTTCCTTCTGAGCAAATGATGCTAATGGATCGGGAGCACCAGGAATTAGTGACGACTGTGGTTTTACCCCAACAGTTGTCGAACGTGGTAAGACATATTGAAACGCTGGACTAGTAGGAAGCATTGGCTGATTGTTGTGCTTCTAATTTCTTTTTCTCCAAATAATTTTGGAGATATGTAACATAGATTTCCCTTTCCCAGGGCATCATATTTTCTATTTCAGTTATGCTCCAATGGTGATGCTGCATCAAAGCAAAATTATTTTCATAATATGCACTCAAACTGATATGATACAGCATTATGCGAAAAAATTTGACAGTCCCTCAATTAGAACATCAGTTTCTACGCCTGTATTTGGATTTTTTACCTTTGTCGAATATGATAATCTTGGCATTGTCTTGAAGAAGTTCTCAATCTTAGAAAACTGAGGACTATCTAATTGCTCAATGAAATCAATTAGTTCTTTTTCAGTACAGTCAGATCCAGACCAAGATTGATCTTCGGTATAAACCTGATCGATGCAGGATGAAACTGCTTTGAATGCTTTATCAATTTTTTCTACGTTGTTTCCAACATTAGAAACATAGAAGTTGTTTTCAATAAATTGCTGAAGTGAAGGATATTTCATTTTTATCGAAATACCACCACCAACTTCAATAATCTCAGAATGTCCTTCAGGAACAACAAGTTTGATATCAGATAATCTAACTGTCAGTGGAACTTGAGTTTCATTATCATCTGTGCAAGTAACAATAAGTTCAACGCTTTCGCCTACAGATTTTCCACGTACATTTAGGAAAAGATATTCTAAGTCAAAACTTGGAAGTTCTTCAACCTTTACTCCACGAGTAAGAATACATGCTTTCAAGATGTCCTTGATTGCATTGCTGATATCCTTTTCATTTCCACTTTCAAGTGCAATTAGAAGAATTTTTTCTTCTTTTACGAGAAATGGTCTATACTTGACTGGTTTTCCTGTAGAAATTAGTTCAACTTCAAATGTTGGTGCAACAACTTTAGGTAATGGCATATAAATTCACATCATTGAGTTTATTTATCGTGGTTGTGGAATAGGAGTTTTTGGTACTGCTTCACTTTCATAGAATGCATCAGTGTCTGGATTTCTAGCAGTTCTTTCAATATAGTAGTAATCATACTTGAATTGTATAGATGTTTTTATCAATTCCGCATCTCCATACGCAAGTGGAGCAGATACAATATTCACTGGAAATGCATTCACTAAATGATATGTAATTGAATTTGGTTGTCTAGACACATCTACATTATTCGCAGATAATCGGTCAAGATCAAGAAATACTTCTGAACTAAATGCAGTAATTTGAATGGGGCACTTATATTCATTTGGATATCTAAGTTTTCTATATGACGCAGTATTTTCTAATCTTTTATAAACCGTTTCTCCATGAGTTCCATTTTTAATATACGTTGGAGAAATATATTCCATCCAAGCATTGAAAACATCATTAGTATAGTAATCTTGCTGTGAGTAGAAAGTCAATTGAACATCTGGATATCTTCTATAAACAGCATAGTTTGATGATACACCTTGTCTCAACCCGTCAACTTGAGATGTCTGAATTTGAGATCCTGGTAAAACTGCTTCAGAACAAAACAATGCAAGATAATCTCCAGGATCATTATTGGGACCATCAAAAAACCCATGCTGATTGATAAAAGTTTTTAGTGATGGTTCTCTAGATCCTCCAGTATTGAAATCTATCCATACATCATAGATGTTGTTGTGTGCTGGAGAAATATTGAATGCAGCAGCAGCAAGACTGAACAGATTTTTAGTCGGGAGGTAATATCTTTGCCTAACTCTAGCGTTTGTTTTAGTCCTAGCCATCTAAATAGAAGACGTTTATATACTATGTATGAGTTATAAGGGAAAGTTTCGACCTTCCAATCCAAGTAAGTATAAAGGTGATCCCACAAACATCATTTATAGATCTCTGTGGGAACTAAAATTTATGCGATATTGTGATACAAATGAAAATATTTTGAAGTGGGCATCAGAAGAACTTTGGATACCTTATAAGTCACCAGTTGACAATCGCTTGCACAAATACTTCCCAGATTTTTATATCAAATATAAGAATACTTCTGGGAAAATATTAGAAAGTTTGATTGAAATAAAACCTGCAAGACAAGTTGCTGGACCAAAACCACAGAAAGCAAAAACTAAAAAATACCTTTCTGAGGTTTATGAATATGCTAAGAATATGGCAAAATGGGAAGCAGCAAAAGAATATTGTAATGATAGAAAATGGGAGTTCAAGATACTAACGGAGCACGATCTTGGAGTATAAATCACGATTTCCCAAATCAAAAATTACAAGCATCCCAGAAGTCGGGCATTTAGTATTGTTTCGTTATAGGGCAGTAACTGCAGAAAAGAGATTTTATGACAAAAATCCACTCTGTTTCATTGTACTCAATCAAAATGAAGTTTTTTATGGGATGAACTTACATTATTATCCTGTAAAACAAAGAATGGGTGTCATCAATATGCTTCAAGAAGCACAGGAAAGTGGTGTGCAGAACTGGGAAGAATTTTTATTTGGCAGCACTGGGTTCCATAAATACTTGAAATCAGAAGTAGAAAGCAATTTCATCGATATAGCAATGGAAGAATGGCAATCTGCATCACAACTATCTGCTGAAGAATTTGTTAGAAGTTTTCGTGGTGCAGAAGTTCCAGTCAATCCTAGGAGTGTAGTCTGATGGCACCAAAACGTCCTGGGGTTCCTACCATACCACTAGATCAAAAGTTTGTTCCAGTAGAGTATAATGGAACAAGATATAGTTTGAGAGTTGAATTAGATCTCAATAGTAAAAATTTTCTAAAAGTAACGGAAATGCGTTATGGTGGACCTTTAGGATCTAACCTTGTTGCTTATCCAGAAGACGATCAAAATAAAGAAAAAAAATTCTATTTCCCAGGAGAACCTGTTGGGGGATTAGGTGCAGCTGGAACACGATTATTCAACGAAGTTATAAACAGTCAAGAAGCTAAACAAGCGGTAGCATCAGAATTATCTTCTTTGTATGGAACAGTAAAACCAAATATTCAAAAAGAATGGAAAAAATCTGCAAATAATGCTGGAACTAACAATATATTATCTCAAATAGTTCCTGGTTCTGGGGTATTCCAACCAAACCCAACACAAAATCCTGTTACGCAACTTGTTCCAGGACCAGTACCCGTTGGTGGTCCGATTGCATTACCAGAAGAAATAAAAAGACTTCAAGATACTGCAGATGCTACGATTGCATCTTTGTTTGATTTAGATGATCCAGAAGATGCTCTTCAAATTATTACGTATCCAAAAGATGCATATTATGAAAATTCTCAAGACTGCGTTTACATAGAACAGTTTGAATATAGAGCACCACAAGCAGATGTATTTGCTAAAAATAATCAACTCAATCCACCTGGTCTAATACCAAGCATTCAAACAGGTCTAAGTCGTGGATCAAATCTCAAAAAACCTATCGGGGCAGTAAGATTACCAATACCAAACCAATTATCAATATCTAATGGAGTTTCTTGGGCAGATGATAGAGCAAATGCTTTAGAAGCGGGTGCTTTCTTTTCTGCATTGGGTGTTGCTTCGAAAGCTACACAGGGAAACATACTTCAAGCAGTAGGCAACGTGCTAACTGGTGTTAGTGATCTTGGAAAATTTATTGGATCTGGTGGATTTAGCAACACACCAGCAGGAATTTTATTATCTTCATTTTTAGCACAAGCTGCATTAGGAAAAATTGGCATCAATGTTGATCCTGGTCAATTCCTTGCTAGAGCAACTGGAACAACAATAAATCCAAACCTTGAATTACTTTTCAATGGTCCAAAATTGAGAAATTTCAGTTTTGCATTTGAATTTGCTCCAAATGATGATGAAGACGCTAGAGCATCAAGAAGAATTATAAGATTTTTCAGACAAGGAATGGCACCAAAGAAAAATAATGCCAATTTGATTTTTATTGGATCTCCAAATGTTTTTAGAATAACATATAAAAATGGTGATCGAAAAATAAAAGGACTAAATGCATTCAAAATATGCGCTCTAACTGCATGTGAAGTCAACTTTACTCCAGAAGGTGTTTATCAATCTTACGATGATGAACGAGCAGTATCACAACCAGTCAGAACAACAATGACGTTATCTTTTACCGAATTGACGCCAATCTTTGAAAGTGATTATTTGAACACGGATCCAGATAAGATCGATCCTAGTGTTCAAGATGCTCTAGGTGGAATTGCTGGTGATAAATTTGCCCGAGACGATATAGGTTTCTAAAATGTCATATTTTTCATACTTTCCAGATCTACTACTACCATCATTCTCGGATAACCGTAATTCCAGTTATGATGTCGTTCGCGTAAAAAACCTTTTCAAAAGAGGAAAAATCAGAGATGACTTTTTCCAAAATGCAGTGGTTTTTGACAAATATGCCATAGTAGGTGATGATCGTCCAGATAACATTGCAGACAAAATATACGGAAATCCAACTTTAGACTGGATTATTCTTCTTTCTAACAACATCATCAATGTAAGAGAAGAATGGCCAATGTCACAAGCAGATTTCAACAATTATCTGCTGAATAAGTATGGAAGCGAACTATTACAAGAAATCCATCACTACGAAACCAAAGAAATTCGTGATAGTGAAGGAAATCTACTCCTACAGGAAGGATTGATTGTTGATGCAAATTTCCAATTCAAATATTCCAACTTTGGCACTCAAATTACGCTATCTGGGGCAAATATTGTTACTTCTGTAAGTAACTTTGAATTTGAAAATAGGAAAAATGAAGAAAAACGCACAATTTACGTTTTGAGACAAAATTACATCCAAACCGTAATTGACGATATGCGTGAAATCATGACTTATACCGATAGTTCTCAGTATGTTGACAGACGTACTAAAAAGGGAGCTAACTTGAGGATTTTATCCCCACGCTAACTCCCGAAAAACCTATTTTGCAATTTTTACCCAGAAAATTTTGTCCGACTTTTTTGGAAACAAAAGTCGATTTTGAAATCACTCTTCAGCAAGTCGCTGGAAGTATGACAGGGTATCATCTTCGTCATCATCTGCTGTAGGAGCAGGAGATGACTTGACAACACGCTCTTCTTCCTTCATCTGTTGACGAGACTTCATCACAACCTCTTCCTCTTCATCGAACGTATCAGGATCAACACGACGACTAGAAGCGTTAGGATTTAGAACATTGTTCATACGCTTCTCCAGTTCTTCGTAAGACTTGAACTGATCAGGACGAGTAAATTCTTCAAGAGAATACTGCTTCTTCCAGATTGCTTCCATAGCATCATCATCATCCAGAAGTGCTTCGGGTTTTGCAAACTCAGAACTGTCGTAGTTACGGTAACCTGCAACATTCTTGATTTTCATCTTGAAGTTTGCACCTTGCCAGAAGTCAAACGGATCAATCGCCTGCTCATCTTCATACTCAGGTTGCATGGCAGCAGTAATCTTATCAAAGATCTTCTTACCAAACTTGAACAGAAAGACTTTGCCTTCGTTCTGAGGATTAGCAGGATCCTTTACAACATAGATGTTGCTGATGTAAGTCAGTTTACGCTTCTGCTTACGTGCTTGTTCCTTATCTACTTCACTACCACTGTTCCAGAGAATACGATTGTACTCCGAAACAGGATCTTTACCACCGAGTGTGGTAAGACTATTCTCAATATACCAACCTCCTGGACCTTGGAAAGCATGTGACCATACTTTTGCCCAAGGCAATTCTTCACCTTGTGGTGCAGGTAGAAAACGGATCACTGCATAACCGTTACCTGCCTTATCTACTTCTGGTTTCCATACACGATCATCAGCACCACCAGTGGTGCTCTTATTCATTTTTTCGATCTCAGTTGTCAGTTTAGAAGTCAAACTGCCAAGGCGAGACTGTTTCTTTAGATCTGCGAAAGACATGGGATTTTTGTATTCGTTGGATTGGGTGGATT
>Ga0169931_10006168_pt1 | contig 18166 bp, 17 predicted proteins | sample Kivu_15m_20L_FD_129675 | JGI IMG/M metagenome (GOLD analysis project Ga0169931, IMG submission 129675) | Freshwater microbial communities from Lake Kivu, Western Province, Rwanda to study Microbial Dark Matter (Phase II) - Kivu_15m_20L... | ecosystem: Environmental > Aquatic > Freshwater > Lake... | reverse complement strand
GTCGGCGCAGGAGGACGTGCTGACCTTCGCCACGGAGTTCTTCACCTCGCCGCTGTCGGCCACGCTGCTGGCGGCGCTGGTGTTCACCCTGCTCAGCCAGACGCGCGCGTGGAAGCGCCTGCGGGGCCGGGACCCGAGACCATGAGCCTGACGATGACCCAAGACGCCCCCGACCATCGATCGCTGCGCGAGGCCCGCGACGCGGCACTGTCGCCCTCGGACTACATCCGCAGCCATATCCGCACCGTGCCCGACTGGCCCGCGCCAGGGGTGCAGTTCCGCGACATCACACCGCTGCTGGCCAATCCGCGCGTGTTCCGGGTGCTGATCGACCAGTTCGTGCACCGCTACTTCGATGTGCAGCCGGCGGCGATCGCCGGGCTGGACGCGCGCGGCTTCATCATCGGCTCGGTCGTCGCCTACGAGCTCAACGTCGGCTTCGTGCCCATCCGCAAGAAGGGCAAGCTGCCCTTCACCACGGTGGAGGAGACCTACGAACTGGAATACGGCAGCGCCACCGTGGAGATGCACACCGACGCCGTGCGGCCCGGCGACCGCGTCGTGCTGATCGACGACCTGATCGCCACCGGCGGCACGATGATGGCCGGGCGCCGTCTGCTGGAACGCATGGGCGCGACCGTGATCGAAGGCGCGGCCATCGTCGACCTGCCCGAGCTCGGCGGCACGCATCGCCTGCGCGAGTCGGGCCTGGACGTGTTCACGCTCGTGGCCTTCGACGGGCATTGACGCCCGAGCGTCCGCGCCTTTCCTGCGCGTAGCCGACCGCCGCCCTCGGGAACCTGAGCCGACCATCGCATGCCCCGACCCGCCACCCATTCCCGATGAAAACCCCGAGTTCCCACCTGCTGCGCCTGTTCGTGACCGGGGTGCTGACCGCCCTGCCCCTGGCGGCCACGGTCTTCGTGTTCTGGTGGGCGATCAGCCTGTTGCTGACCTGGGTCGGCCCGGGCAGCGCGCTGGGCTCGGTGCTGCGCCGGGTGGGCCTGGGGGTGACGGGGCTGGAGTTCGTCGGCTACCTGGTCGGTCTGGCGCTCGTGGTGGTGGCGATGACCCTGCTGGGCCTGCTGGTCGAGCGTGCGATCGGACGCAGCCTCGCGCGAGCGGTGGACCGGCTGCTGCGCCGCATCCCGCTGGTGCGCACGGTGTGGGATCTGGCGCGGCGCATGGTCGGGCTGCTGCAGCAGCGTGACGAGCAGGGCGTGCGCTCGATGACGCCGGTATGGTGCCACTTCGGCGGGCCCGGCGGCGCGGCGGCACTTGCGCTGCTGTCGAGCCCGCAGCCGGTGGTCGTCGACGGCCGCGCCTGCCTGGCGGTGATCGTGCCGACCGCGCCGATCCCCGTGGGTGGCGGGCTGCTGTTCGTGCCGCAGGAGTGGGTCACCCGGGCCGACCTCGGCGCCGAGGCGCTGACCAGCATCTACGTGTCGATGGGTGTGACCGCGCCGCAATACCTGGGCCTGGCCGACAGGACGGCCCCGCCGACGGCGGCACCTTCGTCCGGCAATCCGTAGCGCGGCGCGGGGTTTCCCCTCGGTGGCGGTGCCGGCTGGCGGCGCGAGAATCCGCGCCGCCGCATGGTGCCCCACTGCCTTCTGGCGAGGGCGGCCGCCAGCGCCCGATCCCTCGCCTGCCCAGCCGACCCTACGATGAAACTTGCCCGCTTCGACGACCAGCGCCTCGGCGTGGTGCTGGAGGAAGACGTTGCCGACGTCACCGCCGTGCTCGACCACCTGCCGATGCGGCGCTGGCCCTTCCCGCCCGGCGACGACCTGATCGGCCACCTGCCCGCGCTGCGTCCGGCGATCGAGGCCGCGCTGCCGTCGGCCCCGCGCCTGCCGCTGGCCGGCCGGCGCTGGCTGAGCCCTGTGGCCAATCCGGGCAAGGTCGTGGCCGCGCCGGTGAACTACCGCAAGCACATCGAGGAGTCGCGCGCCGACGCCGGCATCCACTTCGGCAACGAGGTCTCGGCCATCGACCGTTACGCGCTGTTCCTGAAGGCCACGAGCTCGGTGGTCGGCGCCGGCGAGGGCATCGAGATCCACCACGACGACGGCCGGCGCACCGACCACGAGGTCGAACTCGCGCTGGTCATCGGGCGCCAGGCGCGCCACGTGCCGATGGCGCAGGCGCTGTCCTGCGTGGCCGGCTACCTGATCGGCCTGGACATCACGATCCGCGGCACCGAGGACCGCAGCTGGCGCAAGTCGCTCGACACCTTCACGGTGCTCGGGCCCTGGCTCGTGACGGCCGACGCCTTCGGCGACCCGGAGGCCGTCGACCTGCGCATCGCGGTCAACGGCGAGATGCGCCAGGACGCGAATACGCGCGATCTGATCTGGTCGGTGGCCCGCTGCATCTCGATGGCGTCCTCGGCCTACACGCTGTATCCGGGCGACGTGATCCTCACCGGCACGCCCGAGGGCGTCGGGCCGATCGCCAGGGGCGACACGCTCGACGCCTTCATCCAGGGCATCGGCGCGATGCAGGTGGCGGTGCAATGACACGTGACGTCGTCCTGATCGCGGGCGCCGGCATCGGTGGGCTCACCGCGGCGGCGATGCTGCTGCAACAGGGCATCGATGTCGAGGTGCACGAGCAGTCGACGCAGCTCGGCGAGGTCGGCGCCGGCATCCAGGTCAGCGCCAACGCGGCACGCGTGTACCGGGCGCTGGGCATGCTGGAGCGGGTGCGGGCGGTGGCGGCGCAGCCCTCGGCCTACCGCTTCCGTCTGCACGACAGCGGCGAGGTGCTGCAGACCATCGTGCTGGGCGAGGCCTACGAAACGCGTCACGGTGTGCCCTATCTGACGGTGCACCGCGCCGACCTGCATGCGCTGCTGGTCGAGCGCGTGCGTGAGCTGAAGTCCGACGCCATCCACCTCGGACACCGCGTCGAGCGCATCGAGCAGCACGACGACGGCGTCACGCTGCACTTCACCGACGGCGCACAGGCATCCGGGCGCGTGCTGGTGGGCGGGGACGGGATCAAGTCGGTGGTGCGCGAACACGTGCTGGGCGCGCAGCCGCCGCGCTTCACCGGCGACGCCTCCTGGCGCCTGATGGTGCGGATGCAGGACCTGCCCGAGGCCCATCGGCAGCACACGGTGGACATCTGGGTCGGCCCGGGCAAGCACGCCGTGACCTACCCGCTGCGCGGCGGTGCGGTGCTGAACATGGTGGGCTGCGTCGAGCAGCGCTCCTGGGACGGCGACTCCTGGATCACGCGCGCGCCCTGGGAGGAACTGGATGCCGACTTCCGCGGCTGGAACGACTCGATCGCCGCCGTGGTCGCGCTGGCGCGAGACGGCGAGTGCTATCGCTGGGCGATGAACGACCGCGAGCCCGTGCCGGGCTGGACGCGAGGCCGTGTGACCTTGATGGGCGACGCCGCACACCCGACGCTGCCCTACATGGCGCAGGGCGCGGCGATGGCCGTGGAGGACGCGGCCGTGTTGGCGCGCGCCCTCGCACGCGACGGCCTGGCCCCGGCCGCGCTGCAGCGCTACGAGCGCCACCGCCTGGAGCGCACCGCGCGCATCGTGGGCGAATCTGCGGCCAACCGGCAGTTGTTCCACATGGATTCGGTGCAGGCGCTGCGCGCGTCCTTCGCGCGCCGCGACATGAGCGGCGAGCGCAACGCCTGGCTGTTTTCCTACGACCCGATCGAAGTGCCGATCGATTGACAGCACCCTGAGGGCCGAGCGTCGCCCGGCCCGCCCGCCACCACGAGACCAGATCGTCCTTTACCTCAACCCCCCAGGAGACGCACCATGCGATGGATCCGCCACCTCACCCTTGGCGCCGTGATGGCCTCGGCCGCCGCGCTCGCCGCCGCCCAGAACGTCGGCGTGGGCACGATGTCGCAGGGCACGATCAGCTTCAGCACCGGCTCGGTCATCGCCAAGGTGATGAAGGAGAACATGGCCATCGAGTCGCGCGTGCAGCCCTACTCGGGCGAGACCGTGCTCGTGCCGCTGATCAACAACGGCGAGATCGAGTTCGGCATCGCCAACGTGCTCGAGGCCCAGCAGGCGCACAGCGGGCAGGGCAGCTTCAGCGGCCGCGCGCAGAAGGACCTGCGCGTGGCCGCGGTGCTGTACCCGCTGCGCACCGCCTACTTCGTGCGTGCCGACAGCGACATCCAGTCGCTGGCCGACCTCAAGGGCAAGCGAGTGACCGTGGGCTTCAGCGCCATGGGCACGGTGGACATCATCGCCCGCGCGCTGCTGTCGGCCGGCGGGCTGAAGGAGGGCGACTTCCGGCCGGTGCTGGTGCCCAACGTGGTGGCCGGTGCGACGCAGTTGCAGAACGGCCGGGCCGACGCCTTCTTCTTCGCCGTCGGCGCGGCCAAGGTGGCCGAGGTCAACGCCTCCGTGCCGCTGCGCATCCTGCCCATGCCCACCGACGAGGCCTCGCTGGCGCGCGCCCGGGCCATCTTCCCGGATGGCTACCCCTCGACCGTCAACCCGGGCGCCAATTTCGTCGGCGTCAGCGCGCCCACTGCCACACTGGGCTACGACAACCTGCTGCTGACCAGCACCAAGGTGCCCGACGCGCTCGTGACCAAGGTGCTGAACGGCCTGGCCACGCAGAAGGAGGCGCTGATCGCCGGCTTCCCGCAGTTCCGCGGCCTGGACCCGAAGCTGCTGGTCAAGCCCCAGCTCGCCACGCCCCACCACCCGGCCAGCCTGGCCTGGGCCAAGGCGCGGCCCTGAGGCGGGGTCACGCCCGAGGCGTCTGCGGCAGCCGCTGAGGCCGACGCCGACGCCGACGCCGACCACACGCGGATCCGGAAGTTGCCATGACCCTGTTGGCGCGCCTGCGCGAAACCCTGCTGGCGCTGGCCGGCGTCACGCTGCTGGCGGCGATCACCGCCTGGATCGTGGACGTCCCGGGGCGGTTGGGCGTGGCCTTGTACGAGGAGCAGTTCCTGGCGCTGGTGCTGGGCTGCTCGGCCGCGCTGCTGCTGGGTCGCCAGCCGGCAGGCGCCGGCGCGGCCCGGCAGGCCGCGGGCTTGATCGCCAGCGCCCTGGCCCTGGCGCTGTTCGGCTACGTGGCGCTGCATTACCCGGACCTGCAACTCGAGCTCGTCGACGCCCACGCGCCCGCCGTGGCGCTGGGGCTGGCGCTGCTGGCCTGCGTGCTGGAGGCCTCGCGCCGCCAGACCGGCCCGGTGCTGCCGTTGCTGGTGCTGCTGATGGCCGCCTTCGCGCTGTGGGTCGGCCCGCACCTGCCAGCGGCCTACGCCACGCGCGAGGTGTCCTTCCCGCGCCTGACGATGTACCTGGCGCTCGACACCAACGCCATGTTCTCCAAGATCCTGACGATCGCGGCCGTGGTCGTCGGGCCTTTCGTCGTCTTCGGTGCGCTGCTCAACGCCTTCGGCGGCTCGGCGATGTTCTCCACGCTGGCCGAGCGTGCGGTGGGCCACTACCGCGGCGGCGAGGCCAAGGTGGGGGTGGTCGGCTCTTCCCTGTTCGGCATCATCTCCGGCAGCGCGGTGGCCAACGTGGTGACCTCGGGCTCGGTGTCGATCCCGATGATGATGCGCTCGGGATTCGCCGCGCGCAGCGCCGCGGCGATCGAGGCCGTGGCCTCCACGGGCGGGCAGCTGATGCCGCCGATCATGGGTGCGGCGGCCTTCCTGATGGCCGAACTGCTGGAGATTCCCTACCGGGACGTCGCGGTCGCGGCCATCGCGCCCTCGGTGCTGTACTACGCGGCGCTGTTCCTGGCGGTGGACCTGCAGGCCCGCGCGCTGGGCGTGCAGGCCCGCGGCGCCGCCCAGGGCCGGCTGGCGCTGGGCTGGGCCTGGCGCTTCCTGCTGCCCCTGGTCGTGCTGATGGTGCTGCTGTTCGGGGCCAACTGGACGCCCGAGCTCGCCGGCGTGACCGCCTGCGCCGCGCTCGTCGTCGTGTTCTTCGTCGCGCCGGACCTGCCGGTGCGCCAGCGTCTGGGCGTGCTGTGGCGCGGGCTGCGCGAGGCCATGGTGAGCACGGCTGACATCGTGCTTCTGTCGGCCGCCGCAGGCCTGGTGATCGGCGTGCTCAACCTCAGCGGCATCTCCTTCGCCGTGACGATGCAGATCTTCCAGCTCAGCGGCGGCTCACTGGCACTGCTGCTGCTGCTGACCGCCGCGCTGAGCCTGTTGCTGGGCATGGGGCTGCCCACGGTGGGTGTGTACATCCTGCTGGCCACGCTGGTGGCGCCGGCCCTGGTCAAGATGGGCTTGACGCCGCTGGCGGCGCACTTCTACGTGATGTTCTTCGGCATGCTGTCGATGATCACGCCACCGGTGGCCATCGCGAGCTTCGCAGCCGCGTCGATCGCCCGGACCTCGCCCTGGCAGGCCTCGATGTCCACGCTGCGGCTGGGCCTGCCGCTGTTCACGATCCCCGTGGCCTTCGCACTGAACCCGCAGATGCTGGCGTGGGACGCGCCGGGCGAAGCCCTCCTGGCCTGTGCCCTGGGCCTGGCCGCCGTGTGGGGCTTGGTGCAGGCGATCGAGGACAGGCAGTCGGCGCGCGTCGTCCGGGTCGGCATGGCTGTGTTGGCACTGGCCTGCATGGTCGCCCTCTCACCGGACGTCGCCTCGGAAGTCCTGCGCTGGGCGGTGGCAGCCGCTGCGCTGGGATTGCATGGCTGGCGGATGGTGACGCAGCGGGCAATCATCGCGTCCTGACCCCGATCGCGAACCGCGGGCGGGTTCGGAAACGGCGGACGCTTGCGCTATCTGTGCAGGCTGCGGCCCTGTCGATCTGCAATCTCGTCGAGCAGCATCGCGAGCGCGTCTCGGTCGATCGGCTTGGTCATGAAGCCGTCCATGCCGGCTTGGGCCACCTGCTCGCGTGTTTCCGGGAAGACATCGGCGGTCAGTGCCACGATGCGCACGTGTGCACGGGCGGGGTCCGCGAGCGCCCGAATCGCACGGGCGGCCTCGAGGCCGTCCAACTCAGGCATGTGCAGGTCCATCAGGATCAGGTCCCAGGCGCGGGTGGCCGCCATCGCCAGGGCTTGGCGGCCGTCCTCGGCGAATGCGGGGTTGTGGCCCATGTGGGCCAGGGTGGCCTCCATCACCAGACGGTTGACCTCGTTGTCGTCTGCCACCAGGATGTCCAGGGACACCGGACCCCGCTCGGTCAGCGGGCGCGCTGCGGCCTGCGATGGCGTGGGGACGGACGTGTCGACACGCGCCGAGGTCTCGGGCTCTTCCCGAGGGGCGACATCCACGATTGCCAGCTCCGGTGAGGGCTGCGGATCCTCGGGCAGCACTTGCAAGGGCATCGTGAAGCGAAACGTGCTGCCCTCGCCGAGTCGGCTCGTGGCCTCGATGTCGCCACCCATGAGTCGCGCCAGACTGCGCGAGATCTCCAAACCCAGGCCGGTGCCACCGAAGCGGCGGGCCCGCGACGCATCGCCCTGTGAGAAGCGCTGGAACAGACGTCCGAGCGTGGCCTCGTCCATGCCGATGCCGGTGTCGGTCACCGCCATGCACAGGCCGGGACCGCCGTCCGTACGGGCGCAGGATTCCAGGGTCAGGCGCACCTCGCCGTGTTCCGTGAACTTCAGGGCGTTGGACAACAGATTGAAGATGATCTGGCGCACGCGGGTGACGTCGCATGACACCCTGGCGGACAGCGCGGGATCGAAGGCGACCGCCAAAACCAGGCCCTTCGATTCCGCTTGCGGGCGCATCAGGGCCTCGACGTCGTCGAGGACGGTGCGCAGTCGCACAGGGCTCGGCACCAGTGTCATGCGCCCCGATTCCAGGCGCGACATGTCGAGCACGTCATTCAGCAGGGTCAGCAAGTGATCCGCGGAGGCCGAGGCAGTGCGCAGGTAGCCGCGCTGGCGCTCGTCCAGGCGGGTGTCCGAAAGCAGTCGCAGCATCCCTTGCAGCCCCTGGAAGGGTGTACGGATCTCGTGGCTCATGTTGGCCAGGAAGGCGCCCTTGGCCTCGGCCGCCGCTTCGGCAGCCTGCCGCGCCGTGGCCAGTTGGTCCGTCAGTTGCTCGAGCTCCGTGCGTCGCTGCTGCAGCCTGCTCAGTTGCCGCAGCGAGAAACCGGCAAAAGCCAATGCCAGCAGGGCCAGCAGCACCGACATGCCTATGCCCAGACGATTGTGCGCCCGGCCAGCCTCCGAGACGCGGGTACCGTAGATGTTGACCAGTCTGGAGGCCTGCAGCGCCAGTTCACGCATCGGCTCGCCCATGGCCTCCAAGTCGGCACGCAGGGCGACGAGGTCGGACCAGCCAGGCGTGGGGGCGGCGGGGTCGAACAGGCGATCGGCGCGTGCGATGAAGCGTTCGGCCCGGGCGACGGCGTCCATCATCTGGGCGTCCTCCCGCAGGTCGTGGCGCTTGAGCGCATTGCGCAGCACATTGATGCGACTGACGAAGATCTCGTAGCGCAGTTGCAGGGCCTCTGCCGCGCCATCCGCCTGCGAGGCATCCGGCATCGCCATGCCGGGATGCGGCCAGCCCTCGCGCAGACGAAGGTACTCGTTGTCCGCCTGGTAGAGGAAGTGCATCATGTTGTCGCCGCCGACCAGCGAGGCCTGGGACATCAGTGCGCTCTGGCGCCATTGCACCCAGCCGACGCCGCCCATCAGCGCGACGATCAGCACACCGAGGGCCAGCAGCCACGCAGTGGCGCGACGCGGCCGCTCGGCAACAGCGGGCACTACAGGATCTCGATGGTGCGCAACTGCCACGCGCAGCGCGCGAAGTACTGCGGCGAGCGCAATTCGGGTCGGTCGTCGAAGGGGTAGATGATGAAAAGCGGCCCCTTGTCGCGCACCGGCATCGGCTTGCCGTCCAACAGTCGCGCCATCACGACGTCGATGGCCTGCGCATCGTCGAAGGGAATGTCGACCTTGTAGTCGTTGAGCGCGACGGCGCGGATGGTGCTGCCTTGCGCGCCCGCGGCTGCGAGCACATCGCGCAGCAAGGGGCCGGTGAAGGCCTTGACACCCTCGTGCCAGGGGGTCTGAGTCCGCAGCGTGTGTTGTGGCATGGTGGCCAGCATCGCATCGTCGAAATCAACCGACGGACCGTGCCCGGCGCCTAGCCGGCCCTTGAGGCTCAGGATGACCCGACCCGTGGGCCTGGGCAAGGCAGCGAGAACAGGCAGAGCCAGCGCCGAGGCGACGGCCAGCGACGCATGGCGTCGGGTGATCGGCATGGAATCTCCTCAGGCAGTGGCGCGAAAGCAGGGCGCGGGGCGGGGAGCACGCCCGGTAGCCGAACAGCGCCCCCAACGCAGCCGGGCGACGCCGCGCAAGCGGACCCAACCACGCACGACCGATTCTATGGACACGTCAACACACCACAAGGAACTTTCGAAATGTTCCTTTCGACGGTAAACGTGCCGAAAGCGACCGCGTTGGACGCAGGCGGCTCGACCAGGGTGGCTATTTCGCCAGCCGCACCACACGCGCGGCACCGCGCAGCACGGTCTTCGACTGGCCCTGCGGGCCGGCGACCTGGACATCGATGCGGCGCACGCGCTTGAAGGCATCGGCCAGGCCCACGCGCAGCGTCTTCAACTGCCCGGCCGCCTCGCAATCGAAGCGGACCTCGGCCTGCAGGTCGGCATGGGTGTCGTCATGGCTGCCGGCTGGGGCCTTGGGGGCCGATGCGGGGGCGGGCGGTGCGGCCTCCAGCACGGGGGCCTGGACGCGGACCTCGCCGAGCCGGCAGCCGGCGGCGGCATCGGGGGCCAGCCAGGCGCCAGCGTCGCGCAAGCGCGCCAGCGCGTCGGCGGCAGCGCGCCGCTCGGCGGCGGTGCGCGGTGCGCGCTCGAAGCCGACCACGCTGTCCAGCGGCATGTCCAGCAGCACCACCAGCGCGCGGCCCTCGACCGCGATGTCGATCGCGGCCACGCCGTGCACATGGGGCCCCGCCAGCGCGCCAGCAGTGGCCAGCGGCAAGGCCAGCACGAGCGCGCGGCCAGCCCGCCACGCCCACCGTCCGAGCTCGGGAGGCCGGCCGGACAGCAGGCGGCGGGCGCGGCGCGCAGCGGCCCCGCGGGCACTCACAGCGCACCCTCCAGCGCCTGCGCCAGCGCGCTGACGTTGTGCTCGAACAGCTTCAGATAGGTGGCCGCGGGCCCCTCGGGGCCGGACAGCGCATCCGAGTACAGCGTGCCGCCAACGCGTGCGCCGCCTTCCCGGGCGATGCGCTCGATCAGCGTCACCGAGGTGACGTTCTCGACGAACACGGCACGCACCTGCTGCTGCCGCACCTGGCGGATCAGCGCGGCCACGGCCTTCGCCGAGGGCTCGCTGTGGGTGTTCCAGCCCTGCGGGGCGACGAAGTCGATGCCGTAGGCTGCACCCAGATCGGCAAAGGCGTCGTGCGAGATCAGCACGCGGCGCTGCGCCCGGGGGATGCGGTCGATGCGCTCGCGCAGGCGCTGGTCCAGCGCATCGATGCGCGCCAGGTAGTCGGCGCTGCGCGCGTCGATCGGCGCCGCGTGCTCAGGCCAGCGCGTGCGCAGGGCCTGCGTGATGCGCGCGACGTAGTGGCGGGCGTGGCGCAGGTCCTGCCAGGCGTGGGGGTCGACCTCGTGCGCGTGCCCGTGGCCGTGCCCGTGGCCGCCCGCTTTGCCGGCCGGCTCCTCGCGCCGAGGCTTCAGGCCCTGGGTGGCCACGACGACCTGGGCGCGTGCGCCCGAGGCCCGCACCAGGCGGTCGATCCAGCCCTCGAAGCCCAGACCGTTGACGACGATCAGGTCGGCCTGCGCCAGGCGGCGGCCGTCGGCCGGCGTGGGCTTGAAGACGTGCGCGTCGGCGTCGGCGCCCACCAGGGCCGTGACCTCGAAACCCGGCGGCGCGATCTCGCGCACCATGTCGGCCAGGATGGAGAAGCTGACGACGATGCGCGGCGCCTGCGCCGATGCAGACGCTTGCGCCTGCAGGGGCCCCGTGGCGATGACGAGCCCGCAGGCCAATCCGGCCCGGAGCAGCCGCCGGCGCGAGGCCGGGAGGTGGGAAGACAGGGTGGTGTGCATGTTGGAAGTCCTCGGGCTGCGAAAACTCAGGCGGTTCGGTGCACGCTGCGACGCAGACGCCGCCAGACGATGCCGTCGCGGCTGCCCGCCAGCACCGAAACCAGGTAGACCACGCCGGCGGCCAGGACGATGCTGGGGCCGGACGGCAGCTCGGCCACGAAGCTCATCCACAGCCCCGCCACACCCGACAGCGCCCCGATGGCCACGGCCAGCACGCACATCGGCAGCACGCGCGCCACCCAGAAACGCGCGGCAGCGGCCGGCAGCATCATCAGGCCCACGGCCATCAGCGTGCCCATGGCCTGGAAGGCGCTGACCAGGTTGGCCACCAGCAGCACCAGCAGCGTCATGTGCACCATCGCGCCGGGCCCGCCCACGCTGCGCAGGAAGCCCGGATCGGCGCACTCCAGCAACAGAGGCCGCCACAGCAGCGCCAGCGTCCACAGCGTCAGGCTCGTGACGATGGCGATCTGCAGCAATGCGGCGTCATCGACCGCCAACACACTGCCGAACAGCAGGTGCATCAGGTCGACCTGGCTGCCGCGCAGCGACACCAGCAGCACGCCCAGTGCCAGCGCGATGAGGTAGAACGCCGCAAAGCTCGCGTCCTCGCGCTGCGGCGTGCTGCGCGTGACGAAGCCCGCGGCCAGCGCCACCAGCACCGCGGCGACGAAGCCGCCCAGGCTCAGCGCCGGCAGCGACATGCCGGCCAGCAGGAAGGCCGCCGCCGCACCGGGCAGCACCGCATGCGACATCGCATCACCCACCAGACTCATGCGACGCAGCACCAGCAGGCAACCGATGGGCGCGCTGCCCAGCGCCAGCGCCAGCGTGGACACCAGCGCCCGGCGCATGAAGGCGAATTCGGCGAAGGGGCCGAGCAGGGTGTCCATCGGGGTGCGGGGAGAGAAGCGGCGACCGGCGGAAAAGCGGAGAACGCAGGCGATCGGGCGGATGGGTGGGTGATCAGACGAAAGGGCGATCGGGCGATCGGGCGATCAGCCGATCAGGCGGCCTGGCGGCACAGCGGCGCATGCTCGTCCCAGGCCTCGGCCATGCGACGTGCGCGGAACAGGTGCTCGGCCTGAAGCACCTGCGCCGTCGGGCCCCAGGCCACCGGCTCGCGCGCCAGCAGCAGCACCTCGTCGAAATGCGCGCGCACCTGCTCCAAGTCGTGCAGCACCGCGATCACGGTGCGCGACTCGGCGCGCCAGCGCCCCAGCAGTTGCAGCAGGTCGGCCGTGGTGCGCGCGTCGATGGCGTTGAAGGGCTCGTCCAGCAGGATCAGGTCGGCGTCCTGCAGCAGCAGCCGCGCGAACAGCGCGCGCTGCAGCTGGCCGGCAGAGAGCTCGGGCACCATGCGCGCGCCGAAACCCTCCAGGCCCACGGCGCGCAACGCATCGGCCACCCGGGCGCGGCCGTCGGCATCGACCCCGCGCCACAGCCCGATGCGCCGCCACAGCCCCATCGACACCAGATCCTCCACGGTCAGCGGGAAGCTGCGGTCGAGCTCGGCGGCCTGTGGCAGCCAGGCCAGGCGCATCGACGGATCACGCTGGATGCGTCCGATCACGTCCACGCGACCGCCACCCAGCGCCGTCAGCAGCGAGCTCTTGCCCGCGCCGTTGGGCCCGACGATGGCCGTGGCCTTGCCCTGCGCGAAGGTGCCGCTGAGGTGGTGCACCGCGGGGTGGCCACGCCAGGCCACAGTCAGGTCATGGACCTGCAGCGCGGGATGGGGGCGGTTCAGGGAAGTTGCGGTCATGTGCGGCAGCGTTCAGGAAAGCGCCCAGGCCACGGCCAACCACAGCAGTGCGACGACGAGGGTCACGCGCCACAGACGGGCGCCGGCGCCGGCGGTCAGCATGCGAGGCCCGGGGCTGGCGCCCCCGTCGCAGCCCGGTGGGCCGGCGGGAGGGAGCGGTGGTCGCCGACGGCGAGGCGGACCTGGAGGATGCGCGGAGCGCGCGGCTTCAGACCGGCGCCACGCACTCGCGGCAGCGCCCGTACAGCGTCAGCTCGTGGTCCTCGACCGTGAAGCCCGAGGGCGCCAGGCGCGACAGGTCCCCCGGACAGGCGTGCACGTCGAACACGCGCTGGCAGCGCGTGCATTGGAAGTGATGGTGGTGCCGATGCCCGGCCAGCTCGAAGCGCGGGTTCTCGCCCGGCAATTGCACGGGGTGCAGCTCGCCCTCGTCCAGCATGGACTTCAGGTTGCGGTAGACGGTGGCGATGCTCAGGCCGGGCGCCTCGGCCTGTGCGGCCGCGAGCACCTCCGCAGGCAGCAAGGGCCGCTGGGCGCGCGCCAGGGCGTCCCGGATCGCAGAGCGCTGACGGGTGTTGCGTTCCATGCGCGAAGGGTAATCGATGGGGCCGGGACATGACGGCGGACGGGCGCGGCTCGGGTGGGTCGCAGGGCCTGCCGACGGGCAGGCTTATTTGCGAATGCGTTTGCATTATAGGCGCATCGCGCATCATCGCGCATCACCGCGCAGGGCTGCGAGCGCGAGCCGGAGGCCCCAGGCACCGGCACCGGCAGAGGCACCGGCAGAGGCAGAGGCAGAGGCAGAGGCAGAGGCAGAGGCAGAGGCAGAGGCAGAGGCTTGCCCTCCCGGCCGACCTGCGCCATCATCTGCGCCTGCTTTCGACCGATCGAGCCCCACACCGCCCCGCCAGGAGATCGCCATGCCGCTGTCGGTGAACCCCTACCCGCTGGCCCTGGTTCCGCAACGCCATCTGGACGAGACCGGCCGGCTTTTGGCGCGCACGGTCGAGCGCCTGTCGTCCGGCCTGCGCATCAACAGTGCGCGCGACGACGCGGCCGGACTGGCGATCGCTTCGCGCCTGCTGGCGCAGTCCCGCGGCGTGGATGTGGCCGTGCGCAACGCCAACGACGCCATCTCGATGGCCCAGGTGGCCGATGGCGCGCTGTCGTCGGTCGTCGAGGCCTTGCAGGACATGCGTGAACTGGCGCTGCAGTCGGCCAACGGCACGCTCGACAGCAGCGACCGCGACCTGCTGCAGACCGAATACGCCGAACTCGAGGCCGAAGTCACCCGTCTGGTGAACGACACCGCCTACCTCGACATCGCGCTGCTCGACAACACCGCGACCTCGACCTTCCAGGTGGGCGCCCGTTCCAGCGACACGATCGACGTGACGCACACCGACCTGTCGTCGCTCGTGGGCGCACTGGGCTCGGTGGACGGCGCCGATGCGACCAACGCGGCTGCGGCGGTGGACCTGATCGATGCCGCGCTCGGCACCGCGGCCACGGCGCAGTCGTCGTGGGGTGCGACGCTGAACCGCTTCGATCTGGTCGTCTCGGGCCTGAACGACAGCGCGATCCATACCGCAGCCGCGCGCAGCCGCATCGTCGATGCCGACTACGCCGCCGAGGTGGCGCAACAGTCCCGCTTGCTGATCCTGCAGCAGTCAGCCGTCGCCATGCTGACCCAGGCCAACGCCCAGCCGCGGCTGGTGCTGGCGCTGCTGGGAACATGAGCGCGCCGGGCGCGGCACGCGCGCCTCACGCCGGGCGCGAGGCCTCGTAGCGCGCGCGGGTCTGTGCGTTCATCGGGTAGAGGCCGGGCAGTGCCTCGCCACGGCCCACCTCGTCCATGATCCAGGCCTCCATGCGCTCCTGCTCGACCGCGGCGGCGGCGACGTCGCCCACCAGCGCCTGCGGGATCAGCACCGCGCCGTCGTCGTCGACGACGACCCAGTCGTCGGGGAACACGGCCACGCCGCCGCAGCCGATGGGCTGCTGCCAGGCCACGAAGGTCAGTCCGGCGACCGAGGGCGGCGCAGCGACGCCGTTGCACCACACGGGCAGACCCGTGCCCAGCACCCCGGCGACGTCGCGCACGACGCCGTCGGTGATGAGCGCCGCCACCCCCCGGTAGGCCATGCGCGCGCACAGGATGTCGCCGAAGATGCCCGCCTCCTGGCAGCCCATGGCATCGACGACGGCGATGCAGCCCGCAGGCATGGCCTCGATCGCGGCCCGGGTGGAGATCGGCGCGCCCCAGGACTCGGGCGTGGCCAGATCCTCGCGCGCCGGCACGAAGCGCAGCGTGAAGGCGCGCCCCACCAGCCGCGGCTGCCCGGGACGGATGGGCTTGGTGCCGCGCATCCAGACCTTGCGCAGGCCCTTCTTCAGCAGCACGGTGGTGAGCGTGGCGGTGGAGACGGTGCGCAGGGCGTCGATGAGGGAGCGGTCTTCGGGGGTCATGGCGGGTTCCGGGGTTTTCGGAGAGAGCTTTCGGGGAGGGGGCTTTTGCAGACGGCAGGGACCGGGAGCGTGGCCGTTCGCCCTGCGCCGCGTCGCGGGCAGCGCAAGGCCTCAGCCTCTCAGCGCACGTCGACGGCGTGGAGCCGGACCGGCACCTGGTAGGGCCCGATCTCGGGATAGGGACAGTAGAGCACCGGTCCGTCGACCTCGATGCGCCCGATCCTGCCGACCAGGGCCTCGAGCGCGACGCGCAGTTCGAGCCGGGCCAGGTGCGCCCCGGCGCAGAAGTGCGGGCCACGGCCGAAGGCCAGGTGGTCCTGGATGTTCGGCCGGCCGAGCACGAAGCGGTCGGGGTCGTCGAACACGGCGCTGTCCCGGTTGGCGCTGGCGTAGGTCAGCGCCACCGCGGCCCCGGCGGGGACCTGCCGACCACCGATCTCGCAATCGTGGACGGCCGTCCGCGCAAAGCCCCGGTAAGGCGAATACAGCCGCAGGAACTCCTCGACCGCATCCGGCAGCAGCGCGGGCTCTTCGCGCAGCCGACGGTGCAGATCGGGTTCACGGGCCAGATGTATCGCGATGCTGCCGAGCATGACCATCGGCGCCACGATCCCCACCACCAGCACCTGGCGCACCGTGCCGACGATCATCTCCTCGGGCAGCGGCGTGGCCACGCCGTCGACGTCCACGCGCGCGGCCAGCAGCGCGCTGACCGGGTCGACATCGACCGGCAGCGGATGCGCCCGGCGCTGCTGGAGCAGCGAACGGGCCATGTCGTACAGCACGAGGCTGGTCGACTTCATGGCGTCGGCGTCGAAGGCCTGGACCGAGCGGATGAAGGCGGGCCCGGCGTCCATCAGTTGCGACGTCAGGGCCTCGTCCAGGTTCATCCAGCGCCCGAACACGCTCACGGGAAATCGCCCCGAGAACTCGGCGCACAGGTCCCCGCGCCCGCGCTCGAGCAGGGGACGCAACGCGTCATCGACCACCTCGCGAACCATCGGTTCGAGCGTGGCCACCCGCTGCGCGGACAGCAGCGGGTTCAGCGCCGCCCGGTAGGGCGTGTGCTCGGGCGGGTCGAGGTGTAGCGGGGGCCGGCGCCCGGTGTAGGCCACGCGGGGCACGACGTTCTGCACCGTCGTGGTGAACTCCGCCGGGCTGGCGGCCACGCGGGCGACGTCGGCATGGCGGGTCACCGCGTAGAAGCCCCCGAGCCCGGACGTCCGCGCCACGGGGCAGCGCGCGCGCAGATCGGCATACAGCGCGTGCGTGCGCTCGGCGGCTTCGCCCGGCTCGACGTGGAAGTCGTCGCTCGGCTGTGCGTGCGGGCTCATCGGGACCTCGCAGCGGCGCAGGTATCAGGAATCTGCCGAGAAGCCGATGCGCCGCACCCAGACCTGCCATTCCTCGCTGTCGGCCCGGATCATCCCGGCGAGTTCCTGGGGTGTCGACACCGCGATGTCCAGGCCCAGGCGGGCGGCGGTCTCGAGCGTGTCCTTGTGCGGCAGGGCCTCCTTCAACTGGGTGGCGGCATGGGCCACGGCCTCGGCGCTGGCCTTGCCGGGCAGGAACATCCCGAACCACTCGCGCCCGACGATGGGCAGGCCCTGTTCGCGATAGGTCGGCACCTGGGGCAGCTGCGGGCTGCGCGCCGAGCCCGTGACCGCCAGGACCCGGGCCCCGCCCTGCTGCACGTGCGGCACCACGGCCCCGATGGGCGAGGACATGGCCGCGATGTGGCCGCCACGCAGATCCTGCAGCCCGGGCACCGAGCCCTTGTACGGGACGTGCCTGAGCGGGGCGCCGAACTGGTTGGCCGCCGCGGCCACGATCAGGTGCGGCACCGAGCCCGGGGCGGGCGAGCCGTAGCTCGCCTTGTCGGGGTTGGCGCGCGCCCATCCCATGAAGTCCTCGAGCGTGCGCACCGATTCCGGGACGGCCGGGCCGACGGCGAGCGCGAAGTTGGTGAAGGCCATCAGCGACACCGGCTTGAAGTCACGCTCCGGGTCGTAGGGCAGCTTGCGGTAGGTGTGCGGATACAGCGAGAAGAAGGTCGAGGGCGTCATCAGCATCGTGGAGCCGTCGGCCGCCGCCTCGCGCGTGGCCATCAGGGCGATCTGCCCGCCCGCCCCGGGCTTGTTCTCGACGATCACGTTGGCGGCATAGCCGCCTTTCATGCGCTCGGCCAGCCGCCGCAGCAGGGAATCCCCCGCACCGCCGGCGGGCGCACCGATCAGCAGACGGGCCATGGGCAGGCTCTGGGCCCAGGCGTGGGGGTGGAAAGTGGCGGCGGCGACCATCCCCAGGGCGATGCACTGACGACGATCGATCATGGACCTGTCTCCGGTCGGTGAATGTGGTTCTGTACGCCCGGACGAGGCGCCGGGCTGGTGCGCACTCTATGCCAAACCCGGACCGACAAGACGTCTTTCGCTTTCGGCGCCACAGGCCCGACAGCCTCCTAGCGCTGCACGTTCACGATCGTGGCCTGCATCAGCGCGACTTGCTTGGCGGTGGCGCCGGTCCAGGCCTGGACCTCGCCGGTGCACACCGTCAGCAGGCGGCCGGCGCTGATTACGCGGCCGATCGCCACGAAGCGATCGCCCAAAGCCGGGCGCATCAGATTGATCTTGAACTCGGCCGTCACGACCTCGAAACCCTCGGGTGCGCGCGTCAGCGCGGCGTAGCCGCAGGCGCTGTCGACGATGCTCGTGACCGCACCGGCGTGCAGATAGCCGAGCTGCTGCGACAGGTGCATCGAGAAAGGCATCTCGATGCGCACCTCGCCGTCGACGGCGGCGACCAGGCGCGCGCCCAGCGTCTTCATCAGGCCTTGCGCGGCGAAGCTGGCGGCCACTCGGGCGAGGATGGGGTCCATGGGGATGGGCGGGCATGAAAGG
>Ga0169931_10006167_pt1 | contig 18167 bp, 19 predicted proteins | sample Kivu_15m_20L_FD_129675 | JGI IMG/M metagenome (GOLD analysis project Ga0169931, IMG submission 129675) | Freshwater microbial communities from Lake Kivu, Western Province, Rwanda to study Microbial Dark Matter (Phase II) - Kivu_15m_20L... | ecosystem: Environmental > Aquatic > Freshwater > Lake... | reverse complement strand
AAACCTGAAAAACCTGAAAAACCTGAAAAACCTGAAAAACCTGAAAAACCTGAAAAACCTGAAAAACCTGAAAAACCTGAAAAACCTGAAAAACCTGAAAAACCTGAAAAACCTGAAAAACCTAAAAAACCTGAAAAAGCAGAAAAATCAGACAAGGAATGTCCTGAAGGGAAAGAAATAAATCCTGTTACAAAACGTTGTGTTAAAATATGTGATAAAGATAAAATAAGAAACCCTAAGACAGGTAAATGTGAAAAAATTAAAAAATAATAATCTCAAATATGCTATATATATATAAAAACTTTGAAAAAATATTTACATATATTAATTTTTATTGCGTAATTATATTAATATTCTTAATATAATATATTATTAGATTAATGTCTGTTTCAACAACTAAACAACATATGAATAATTCTACAGAACATAATGATATTAATGACCCTTTAGTTCAAGATGTTTTAAGTGAATTTAGAGATGAATTGCAATTATCAAAAAACAAAGATATAAATACTAATTTACAACCTCAATCGCCAAATAACCAACATATAAATTTAGGTCCAAATATGATGTCATCTATGAACAATAATCAGCCTCCTCAATATTTTAATAATGGAATACCTCCTATGTATATGCCACCACAACAACCAAATATATATAATAGCCACTCACCACCACATTTTCTATCACAAAATATGAATAAATATGATTATATGGTTTATATTGATATTGAATTGATAAAAAAGAATTTAATTATAGTTATAATAGTATTTTTAATATATAATAGTGGAATTATTAATAATATTTATGATAAAATACCTGATTATTTACAAGAAAATATTATAACCTTTGATATATATATTAAAAGTACTATAATATTTATAATATTATATATTATATCTTATTTGGGTTATTTATAATCCATTTATAATTATTAATAATTATATGAATATTTAATATCTTGTACAGATTGTTTTGTTTCTTTTATGGAGCCAAAATACTTATATATATATAAGCAAATTATAGAAAAGGTTATTACCATAGAAATAATAGTAGAACCTATAATAATTCCATAACTATCACCATCGTATATTTGTTTATTTATAACAACAAATGCTATTATCATGGAATTATATAGAAGTATTATGAAAGCATATACTGCTATAAATAAATACTGACTAGTATAATATCCCCATGCTAATAATATAATCATTAGTATACTTAAAAAACTATAGCCAATTACAATAAATACGTTTTTAACTATATTATCATTTTCTTCTTGTGTTACAAAACTTTCATTCATTTTTATATATTATTATTATCTAATAATAATTAAGATAATTTATTATTAACATTTTTATAAAATTCTTTAACATACATATTAGTTTTAAAAGAATTTTTATCAACATCTATTATTTTTATCAAGTTCAATCTTTTAGCTCTTGATAAAGCAGTATAAGATTGTCCACATGTAAATATATTAGAACCTAAATCAAGTTCTAATGCGTCAATAGTCATCCCTTGAGATTTATGAATAGATAATGCATAACATATTCTAACAGGCATATGATTAATATAAGAAGATTTATTTGTATTATATGTATCTGTAAAGTAATTAATTTTGTGCATATTACCATTAATATCGCTTATAATTACATAATCTTCATCTAAATGTTTAATTATTCCCCGCGTTCCATTAACTAATGAATTTTCAACACTTATATTTCTAATAATTATTACTTGAGCATTCAAAGTAAGCTCAATAATATATTTATCTTTTTCTTTTTCCATATCAATACTTGATGTAGCATAATACATTTTAGAAATATTACCTAATAATTTTAATTTTTCTATCTCAATATTATTAATTTTATCTACATCAACATTTATTGGATATAATTTTGTAGGAATTATATCATTTTCAAATTTTGTATTTTTTAAGTTATTTAAAACACTTATAATATTATCAGTACATTTTCCTTTTCTTACTATTCTCAATATATTTTGAAATAATAAATCTTCACTTTGTCTTATTAATTTTTCTAATAATATAATTCGAATATTCATTTTATTCCAAATTTCTGAGAGAAAACAATAATGTCCTTTAACAGGAGCTAATTGACAGAAATCTCCTATTAAAATTAATTGTATGTTTCCAAAATAGATATCAGATGATTTTACTAAGCATAATAAATCAGATATTTTTTCAAATAAATCCTTATCAAGCATAGAAATTTCATCTATGATTAAAGTATCTAATTTTAATATATTGTTGTATTTTTTCTTACTTTTTATAATATTATTAAAAATTTCATTAATACTTCCCTTACCTAGACCAATACCTAAAAATGAATGTAATGTTTGTCCTCCAATTAAAACAGCCGCTGTTCCTGTCATAGCAGTTAAAGCATAATTTTTATTATTATTTCTCAAATATTCCATAATATATTTAATAGTAAATGACTTTCCAGTTCCTGCCGAACCTGTAAGAAATATACTATAACCATCCTTTATGCTATCTATAGCATATTTTTGCTCATTATTTAAAAGCTCCATTATTAAAATAAAATATAATTCTAATCATTTTTTAATTAAATATATATGTTATATATTATCAAACTTTATAATAATATATTATTTAAATAGATCACTATGTCAAATAAAACATCATCCTCTTATACATATTTTTTAAATGATATTAATAAAGAACATAAATCTAATTCTTCTATGTCTTCTATGAGAGTGAAATCTCTACCAAATTCTAAGAATAAGAGGTCTAACAATATTATTTTTAGATCTCTACCTAATCAGAAGATAACCACTCTTTACACTCCTTATATTCAAGGTACTCCAGTAAATAATGATCTTTATAGAACCTTTCCAGATACGCGTCTAGTAAGCCCTCCTTACACTTACATTCAAGAAACTTCAGGAAATACTACTCCAATAGTTTATTTATCTCCGCGAATACGTTTTCCTGTAGGTCCAGGTTATATTAAACCACCTGTTGTTTCATATGGTCCCAATCCTGTTTCTGGCCGTGATTTTTCTCCAACTTATAAACCTAGTAATGGTCCTAATAGTGAAGAAACATCACCATATAAAAAAGTAGGAAAAAAAGAAGTTTTAGGAAAAGATAGAGTTATATATAAAATGGAAGGTTCTAATAAAGAATATGTAAAAAGTAAGGGAATGTATATACCTGTTTCAGAATATAAAAAATTAAAAAAAAATATAAAATAGATATTACTAAAAGATAATGTAAATATAAACTAAAAGATAATGTAAATATAATAAGTAAATATTATAACGTTTCAAATAATTTTTTTATTCCCTTATTTTTTTTGTTATAATTTGATATAAATATATTATTCTTATTTTGAATTCTTTTAACAACCATATTATGATATAGTTCATCGTGTTTTGGAGGAAAGTTGTAATACCACTTTTTTAATATTTCAATATCAATAATTTTTTTAGGATTACATTTATATTCCCTGTACATATATAATATTGCTCTTGAAATAAAACCTTTAGAATCATTATTTGGAATAAATATTTTATCTTTATGATTAACATAATTATTATATTCTAATTCCTTCCAATGTTTATCATTCTTATCATATTCATCTTGAAATTTATAATTAGACCTATTTAAATTTAAAGTATTAAGTGTTCTAATAATATTATGCATATCATTTGATTGTTTAATATTTAACAAACTTTGTGGATAAATATGCTCAGCAGAGAAAAATGTATTCTTAATATCTTCTTTAGCAAAATTTTTATTTATGTAAATAACAGGCATTTTGCTATCATTTAATATAGTATTCTTAATAATATTACATTGTGTTCTAATAGCCATTTTATAGTAACCAGAAACAGCACTTATATTGATGAATAGTATTAATATAAGTATATATCGCATACACCTAATATACCTAATATATTATATTATATATCATATAATATAATAATTACACTATCATTTTTTTAGCAATATTGTTATAAAGAATATTAAAAAACGCAAACATATTATTATGGATATTATAATTTATATCAGGTTTAAAAACATTTAATAAATTTTTAGATTCAAAATCTCCATGTATCCAGTAATGTATCATTACTGGGTCTGATGGATATTTACCATTTTTAACAGAATTCCAATCTCTAGCACAAGTTATTAAGTTTTCTAATTTTAAATCATTAATAGGAAATATCAATTCTCTATCATATATAATATTAATATCTTCTTGTAAAATATTTTCTTTTGTATTATTACTATATATATCGTATATATATCCACCACCAAAAACATTAAATATATTTAAAATATTATTTCCTTGTTCATCAATAATTTTTGGTATAGTAAATAATAATTTATGTAAAAATTTATTATTTTTATTAGAAGCAAAAAAAGCATTACATATATAAAAATCTGTATTATATAACATTTTAGTTTGTTCTGATGGTTCTAAACTAATATTAAATCTATCTTTTGAAAAATCTATTATGTTATCTATATCTTTTAAAAGCAATATATCCAAATCAATATATATTCCTCCATAATGATATACTATCATTAATCTTGCTATATCTCCTCTTTGTACTCCTGTTCTTGCTGAATTATATATTTTATAAAAATTAGGATAATTATCATTTATTAATTTTAAAATCATTTCATCTGTCCACAAAATAAATTCATATCCTTTATCTTTCAATAATTTAATATTCTCATCCCTAATATATTTTAATATTTGCGGCAAAGGGTCGTCATTCCATGTCTGATGAATAATTTTAGGTATCATAAGCTATATATAATAATAAATATCTTTATAATCTTTATATACGGATTATATACATAAAAAATAAATTAAATAATTACTTATCCTAAGTAATTGCCATTAATGTTTTATCAACTATGTAATCAATTATAAATATAATATTTATTAATTTAACATTACAAAAATTAAATGAAGGAACATATATAGATGTAATATTAAAATTACCAAATATATTAAGAGCCCACATAAATTTAAAAATTATAGTATACATGTACATATCCTTTGTATTATCATATTCGCGATAATGTATTAATGTATTTCTATAATAGTAAACAGGTAATATATGAAATATGAAATTACATATAATATATTCACATCGTAATAAGAAAGAACTCGAAAAATTTTTATTTTTAATTAATTTATTTAAAACAAATGGTTCTCCGTCAATAGTTTCGAATAATATCCTTGGATCATATATAAGAAATGTATGAAATAAAATCATAATATTTAAAGAATTATTAGCAATAAATTTAGTAATTAGTAAATTATTAATATTAAAAACATTAATTAAAATATAATTCGCAAATATAATATATATATTCCAATTTGTATATTGATTAATTTTTCTTTTAATAACATTTATTTTGATTAAATCATTATATTTACAACTTATCATCATTGATATAAATGTCATATATAGAAAAATTTCAAAAGTCATATTATTTTTATTATATAAGATTAGACTATTCATATTTGTAATATAATAATATTAATTTATATTATCTTATATATATTATTTATTCAATAGGAGATGAAGTTATAGTCATTCCACAATATTCTACATTTTTAATTTTAAATTCTTGTTTAATATATAAACCTATATTTATAGATTCTTCTAAAATCCATCTAAAATTATCCCAAAACTCTTCAGTATGCCCTATACTTTCTGTTGCTAAATGAGCAAATTCATGTAATACAACGAAAAATAATGTATTAATATCTACTAATTTATCATTATTACGCAAGCATAAAATTATTTGTTCCCCTTTATTTATAGAATAGCTTGTATAACCTGGTGTAGAAACTCCTTCTTTTAATCTATCTGGACGAAAATTTTTTATTAATAATTTTACACGTTTATCTTCTTTACCAAATGATTTTTCTAAATGTTCCATCAATATTACAAGTTTTTCTCTAATCTTTGCGATTAAATTTGCGGCTTCAATAGAATCATCTTTAATTTGAACAATATAGTCATTATTATCTATATTACTTTTTACAGATATTAATCCATAATTAGCATAATAATTATAAATATAATATGCACCTATTATACTTACTATAATTATAATTATTCCTTCAATATTAATCTCCATACTTATTTATAATATTTATAATAAATTAAAAATTGATATATTATTTAAAAATATAAATAATATAATAATTATAATGGAATTTCCAAGAAAAAACTATGAACCGCTAACTAAAAATCCTATAACATTTCAGATAACAGATATATATGTTCCTGAAGCAGATAAATTTAAAGATAAAGATTTTGATGAATTATATTCAATGATTTTATTTGGTGTGTGTGACAATGGTGCAACTATTTCAACAAATGTTACTTGTTTTAAGCCCTTCTTTTATATTAAACCACCTGAAAGTTGGGAAAATTATAATGAAAATGTATTTGAATCTAAAGTTGTTGATTTGAAAAATACATTATTAAATAATAAATACATTTCGTGTTATCAAGGTAACAAATATGAAAGAAAAATTATACCTAATAATATGATTTCGCATTTTTCAAATATTTCAATAGTCAAAAAGAAAGATTTTTGGGGCTTTACAAATAACAAGTTATTTAGATTTATTAAGATATGTGTAAAATCACTTAAGTTATATAATAACTTAAAGTACTATTTTAAAACATTGGAAAAAGATGGTTTTAAGGCATATGAAAGTAATATTGATCCATTTCTTAAATATATTCATATTCAAAATATTAAACCATGCGGATGGGTTAAAATTGAAAAATATGAAATTATAGATGACGCAAGCAGATGCGATTATAATATTAGCGTAGATAGTAAAAATATTATTCCAGTTGAAAGCAATAAAATCGCACCTCTTCTTATTACATCTTTTGATATTGAATGTACAAGTAGCCATGGTGATTTTCCTGTAGCAAAAAAGAATTATAGTAAGGTAGCACAGGACCTAGCTATAATTGCTAAAGCCGGACATGAGTATAACGAGGATAGTATTTTAAATTGGATAAAATCTATATATACTAATGATGTTATTATAGATGAAGGAACTAATTTAAAAATAAATCGAGTATATGCTAAAAAAAATATAACAACAAACTATATTGATAGTATATCTTCAATGCTTAAAGATAATCTTAAAAATATTATAGATATTTTAGATAAAATTAAAGAATCTATTAAAAATAAAAGTAATGAAGATAATGACGATAATGAAGAAGAAACTGATGATAGTAATATGACAATTGCTCAATTAAATGAAGAAGAATATAAAATAGCAAAAATATTAGACAATATATTAATACCTTTAGAAGGAGATAAAATTATACAGATTGGTACTACTGTTCATTTATATGGGTCTGATAAGATAATATATAAAAATATTATAACACTTGATACTTGCGATTTAATAGAAGATTGTGTAGTAGAATCTTGTAAAACAGAAAAAGAATTATTGATAAAATGGAAAAATTTAATGAATGAATTGAATTCAGATATTGTTACAGGATATAATATATTTGGTTTTGATATGCCTTATATATGGGATAGAGCAGCAGAACTAGGTATTAAAGAAGAGTTTGAAATTGGCTGGGGTAGAATATTTGGTCGCAAAACATCTCTTATAGAGCAAAAATTATCATCATCAGCATATGGTGACAATATATTAAAATATATTGATATGGATGGTGTAGTTTTGATAGATTTGCTTAAAGTAATGCAGAGAGAGCATAAACTAGATAGTTATAAACTTGATAATGTTGCTTCAATATTTTTAGGAGATAATAAGAATGATCTAAAACCTCAAGAATTATTTAATAAATTCAAAGGTAATTCAACTGATAGATGTGAAATTGCGAAATATTGTATTCAAGATTGTTGTCTAGTAAATAGATTAATCCACAAATTAAAAATTATTGAAAATAATATTGGTATGGGAAATGTTTGCTTAGTTCCTTTGAATTATTTATTTCGTAGAGGACAAGGTATTAAAATATTTTCTCTAATTGCCAAGCAATGTATGGAAAAAAACTCTCTAATTCCTACTATTAAATCATTTAACGATAATATAATAGATGCCGATGATGGATACGAAGGTGCTGTTGTATTAGAACCAAAAGAAGGAATATATTTAAATGAACCAATAGTAGTATTTGATTATGGTTCTTTATATCCATCATCTATGATTGCACGTAATTTATCTCACGATTGTTTCTTAATGGATGAAAAATATAGAATTGATGATCCTAATATAGAATATAAAAATATATATTATGATATATATGAAGGAAAAGGTGATAAAAAGAAAAAAATAGGAGAAAAAGAGTGTACCTTTATTCAGTATAAAGATGGAAAAAAAGGAATTATTTCTGAAATCTTAGAGATGCTTCTTACTGAAAGAAAAAATACTAGGAAAAAAATTGAGTATAAAACGATTACAGATAATAATGGGAAATCTTATTCTGGTATTTATTCAGAAAAAGATAATAATATCAACATCTTTAATATTGATACTGGAGAAAATTACAACATACTAAAACATAACATTGTATCTATCGAAGATACATACAATAGTTTTGAACAAGATGTTTTAGATTCAAGACAATTAGCATATAAAATAACAGCTAACTCATTATATGGTCAGATTGGTTCAAGAACTTCCTCAATATATCTTAAAGAAATTGCTGCTTGTACTACCGCAACAGGAAGAGATATGATTATGTTAGCAAAAAAATTCGTAGAAGATAATTATGGAGCTGATGTAATTTACGGAGATACAGATTCAATATTCTGTAAATTTCCTTTAAAAGACGAAGAAGGTAATATTGTATTGGGGAAAGATGCTTTGCCATATGCTATAAAAATTGGAAAAGAAGTTGAAAAAGAAATAGCAAAAATAATGCCTAAACCACAAAAATTGAATTATGAAAAATCGTTATATCCGTTTATATTGCTCAGTAAAAAAAGATATGTTGGCAATTTATACGAAACTGATATTAATAGTTTTAAACAGAAATCTATGGGTATCGTATTAAAAAGAAGAGATAATGCTCATATAGTAAAAAAAATATATGGAGGTGTAATAGACATTATATTGCAAAAACAAGATTTAAGAGCATCTATCGAGTTCCTTGATGAAGAATTAAAAGATTTAGTTGATGGAAAAACATCTATTAATGAACTTGTTATAACTAAAAGTATAAAAGCATCTTATAAAGACCCTTCAAAAATTGCTCATAAAGTTTTAGCAGATAGAATTGGTGCTAGAGATCCTGGCAATCGTCCTTGTGTAAATGAAAGAATACCCTTTATATATATCAAAACAAATAATCCAAATTCTCTTCAAGGAGATAGAATAGAAAATCCAGAATATATTAAAGAAAATAACTTAATTCCAGATTATCTACATTATATTACAAATCAAATAATGAAACCTATTTTACAATTATATGCATTATGTTTAGATCAATTGCCTGGATATGATAAAGATGATGAATATTGGGATAAAATAGATGCTGAATTGAAAGAAAAACCAATGTATAATGATGATATAAAAAGAAAAAATAGAATACAAAATTTAAAATTATTATCAGTTAAAGAGTTATTATTTGATAAATATATTGAATTATTATGTGAACCAAAAGTTAAAAAAATAGCGAAAACAAAAAATACATCAGCAAAAAATACATCAGCAAAAAATACATCAGCAAAAACTACAGCAGCAAAAAAATCTAAAAATATTTGTCAAGAAAATGATGTAGACGATGAAATAATATCAACGGAAATAGAAAAAATGAAAAGAGCTGATAAAAAAATAGCAACGGGGACATTAAAAGCAGAAATAAAAATTACTACAAATAAAACAACAGGAATAGCATCTTCAGAAGCATATATATGTGACGGAATAAATATAATATGGAAATATAATAAAACTAGTTGTAAAGATAAAAATAAGGAATTCATAAATATAATAAGCAAAATAATTAATTTTAATAAAAATATGAAATATATTATTAATGTTAATAATAAAAAATTTGTAACTGAATATAGTCATGCCGTGGTCTACTATAAAGAAAAAGAAAGTTCAAAAGAAACAAATGTATTAGAAAATATATTTAATAGTCAAGATATTGGGGATATTAAAATAATTAACTATATCAGACTTTTTAGTGATATTATAGATAATTATAAAGCATTTTCATTGATTGCAAAATAAATATTTAGTAATTATAGCAGCCTTTTCTTTACCTATACCATCGATAGTACATAGTTCTTTAATTTTATCTTCACTATTATTTATTTTAGTAATTAATTCTAGCATATTAGGATATTTTTTGGCTATATTTTTAGCAATAACATTTGATATATGAGGTATTTGTGATAACTGCATAATATAACATGTATTTATATCAATATTATCTATTTTATATTTTTTTAATTTAATAAAATCTGTATAAACAGGTGGTGTTATTGTAGAAATTCCTTCAGCATTAACATTATGAGATGATAATTCCGAATCTAAATTCATTAATGACTTGTTAATAAATTTTTTAGGATTATCTATCATTTTTGTGGAAATAGATAGAATTAAAGTTGCCGTTTCACTTGTATTTTTAGTAAATAATATACGGATATTATCTCTAAACATAGTATTTATATAGGCACCTTGTATAATTGATTTATTTTTAGAATATATTTTAGAAGATAATATATCATCATCTTCTATAATATATGTTAAATACCTTTGATTATATGTAGATAACATACGTGCTTTTTGTTCTCTATATCGCCCATCATGTATAGATGAAATTAAATCCTTTATAGTCTTTCTTTCAAATATATATGTATCCTCATTAAATTTAATATGAATATCTCCAATACATAAAGTATCTTTAATAATTTTTATTTTTTCTTTATAAGTATCTAAGTCTCTATCAATTATATCATCATATAATGTTACTTCACGTGTGTCAATAACTATAATAATATTATTATTCATTATTTCACATTATATATATTAATAATATATATTTTATATGTTATATATATATAAACATATGATTAATACAAATAATTCTGATGAAATATTAACATATATATGTTTAATATTAAGTTTTATTAATATATCATTATGGTTTTATGTTTATTTTATAGATAATAATATTATACAATATATAATATTTATATTTACTATATTCATATTATTATTTATTACATTAATAATATATATATATGTTATAAAAAATAGTTATAATAATATAATTATATTTGACGAATTCTATTATATAAGAATTGGATTAATAATATTAAATTTAATATGTTATAGTTTTTATATTAAATATTTTTTAAAAGATAAATCAAATATAAAAAAAGGGGGAGGGTTTATAAATAAAAATTTTATATATAACGGAATATCGTCAAATGTTGAATCTTATTTACAAAATTTTTATTATGGAATAGATAATTTATCAAATAGTACAGCTAATATGTTTTTAGAGGAATTTAAAAATAACTCTCATAATGATGATAATAATTATGATCAATTAGAATTAGTATTTTTTTTATTTATAAATAGTATAATTAAAAAACTAGAGGAAATTATTATTAAGGAATTAAATGATTCTTCTAATTCTTCTAATTCTTCTAATATAATTTTTAATAAAAAAAAGTTTTATCGTATTTTATATAATTATATGAATGATGAAATTTTATTTTATAAATTATAAATAATATATATATATATATATATATAGCATTGTGTTATAGATTATTTTATTTTTATCGATTTATCAATAAACTTTTCTAATATTTTATTTAAAACTAGTTTAGCATTATAATTATTTAATTCTTTATTAATTATTTTAACAAGATAATCACCTTCTCTTTTAATATTTAACATTTTAAAATACGTATTTCTATTATTCTTTGCAATTATATAAGAAGTAATCTTATCAACAGCGTTGGTTTCATTTGTGTTAATGATTTCAAAATAGTTGTTATATATTAAATTATAAATAAGCTTATACGAGCTTAATTCGTTAATAATTTTATAATTTTTTTTATAATTAGTAATAGCATTGTCAAAACCATAATCATATAATATATAATCGAAATCAGATATTTTGAACATATTTAATCTGTAATTCACATATATAGACAAATTAGTTTTAAGTTTATAATAATCATTATTGCTACTATCTTCTCTCATATCTTTTAAAATACAATTAGAAATGGAACACAATTTTGTATGATTAGAAAGATTAATATTCAGAGTATTTTTTTTACAAACTCTAATATAATAGTTCATTATTATATAATGTACTATAATATAGTGTACATTATATCAATTTTTATTTTTTCCATCCCGTAATACAATTATTATGGTCAGTTTCAAATGTTTTTACATAAGTTCTAAAAGGACCTTTATCACACTCATCTAATAATTTAAAATTATTACATTTATTTATATTATTAGATGTTTTAGCTTTAGATTGAAAATTAAATAAATCTCGAGAATTTAATTGATCTTTAAATGTATTACTTATACCATATTGATATTCCCATTCACCATTGTTATATTCTGGTCTTTTATATATACACGTTTTTTTACTAATAGATACACCAGATAATATATCATTTTCCATACCTTTTATATCATAAATATTATCTTCATTTTTACATAATTCATAATTTATATTATTATCAAATATAATTTTTTGATTATCAGTATATCTTTTAGATACTAATCTCATATTATCACAAGAAACTTTTGCACTTAATTCTTTAGAATTATATTTTTTCTCATAATCTAATTCATAATAATTATTCATAATTCTATCTATATTATAATATATTAATATATATATTATATAGAAGATTTCAAACAAATAAATGATTTTTAATTTAAACACAGAAAATAAAGAATATATTAATAATATATTATCAGAACACGATAATATAAATGTATTATATTATTCACCATTATGTTTTTATTGTAATGCTTTAAAACCTACATGGAATAAACTATGTGATAGTTTAAAAAATAGTAAAACTATTATTATTATAAATGCTTCTAATAATAATATTAAAAATTTTGAAGAAAAATATAGAAAAGATATTACAGGATATCCTACTATATTAAAATATTCAAAAGGAAAAAAAAATAAAGAATATAATGGAAATAGAAGTTTAATTGATTTAAAAAAATTTGTTAAAAAATAATTTAAGGATATATGATAAATAATATATATAATGGACAATGATTTAAATATAGTAGATGATATTATAAATAATAAAAATACAGAACCATCAGATGAAGAATTAGAAACTTTTAAAAATTTAGTAAATGATTGGTTTAAATACGATGATCAAATAAGAAAACTTAGTATTGCAATGAAAGAAAGAAAGAATTATCAAAGAGTACTTAATAATAAAATTGAAGAATTTATGTTTAATTATAAATATAATGATTTAAATACTCAACACGGTAGAATAAAAACTAATGTTAAAGAATGCAAAGTTCCTATTAAAATGAATGATATTAAAACAAAAATAATTAAATATAATGAATTATCTGGAGAAGAATTGTTAAAAAAGATCTTTGACGATGAAAGAGAAGTTATTGTAAAAAAGAATATTAAACGTATAATACCAAAGGTTTCCTTAACATTGTAATAATAATATTTTTTTATGAAAAACATTCGCAATTATTTTTATTATGTATAGTACTTCTAATTATATCATATTCATAAGAAGTAGAGTAATATGCATTTTTAATATTATTTTTAATTATAGTATATTGACAATTAGGACATGGTCTAGAATATTTAAGAGGATTATCAAGGCTTTTAGGACCTATTCTAACAACATATATATCACATTCATTTAGTATACTTTTATATTTCCTTTTTATCTTAGAAATAGCTGAAACTTCTGCATGCATACTAAAATCTTTAATATAATAATTATAGCCTGAAGATATAATTTTATCTTTATAGACTATTATAGCACCATGTTTGTGAGTATAAACAGGTGATTTTGTAGCTATTTTTGCTGCGATATTTAAATATTGTCTCTGTTTTTCATTAGAATTTTTAACATTACAATCATCATTACATTCAAAATATTTTGATGTAAAATATCCTAAGTGTTTAGAATTAAAACTATCTGTACCAATTTTATATTTAGGAATACGTATCTTAGTTGAATTACTCTGTGCATTTCTATCATCAATCATTATAATTTACTTATTATCAATTATATATATAATTAAATTTATATATAAATATTATCAATTTTTATTATTTATGTAAATAATTCATGTCTTCATTTCATGTTCATAACATAAATTATGAACTCTAAGCTGAGAAATTCTACCTACACGTTGAGCTCTACCAATAGCCTGTTGTTTATCAGCATCCATAGAATGTAATATAATTACGTCTGTAGCAATACTAATATCAATTCCTGAACCCGCGTATTGTGTTGTTAATAAAATAACATTTGTATTTTTATATTTAAAATTATTAAGAATATTCATCATTTGATTAGTATTGCCTTTAAGACAAGCATGATTTATATTGTTTGCTGTTAAAATTTCTGTTATTTTAGAGAATACAGCATCTACACGACTAAATATAATAAATTTACCTTCTTTATTATTTAAAATTAATTCAATCAATGTTTCTTCTTTACTTAAAATTCCTTTGCCAATAACATCTTTCTTAATTATATTATTTTCTTCTATTTTTACAGGAACTATTGCTGTTAGATTTTCTATACTTTTAATTTCTGAACGACATACAGGACATCTTTTATTATCGTTATGCGTATTAGTATTTAACATGCGAATAATACAACTACCACAGAATATATGAGCACAATCTAATATAATAGGATGTGTTATATTATCTAGACATATTACACATTGTTTATTATCAATTTCAGAAATTCTATCAGTTAAATCTTTTAATTTATCTTTTAAAGTATTTAACTCAGTATCAATTATATTTAATTTATTTATTTTAATTTCATCTGGTATATCTAATAATGATATGTAATCCTTTTCTTTATATTTATTAGATATAGCTTTATTCATATCTGCACATATTAAATTAGCAATACCTTGTTCTGTTTCATTTTTACCCCCTAATTCTTTAATAGCACCTGATATATCATTTGCATTAATTTTTTCAAGAATATTCTGGCTAATATATGGTATAATAGCTTTTGAATATTTTGATATTTTACATAAATAAAATTTTTCAATAATGGGAGGAACATGAAAACTTTGTTTAACAAAATCTTTATTGCATTTTACTAACATATAATTTAGATGTTCTTCTTTTATTAATTCCTTTATATTATGATGTAATGAAAATGAGGAAGAATATACGCGATCGCATATATTCAAATAAGTTCCACTGATTAACCACAGATATAAGTATGTTAGGATTTCTATTTTATTTATAATATCGTGGCATTCATCTATAATAACACGTTTCCATTTATATATATAAGCAGTATATCTTGAATCTTTAATTATGTTCAAATAGTAAGGATCATAATATTTATATAGTGTTGTTAATGTAGTATTTTTTATTAAGACAACATCAAACTGGTTAAAATACTTTATAATTTCTTCGTCATTGCCATCATATTTAGGCATATTCTTATTAATAAAATTTAAATTATCTATTGCTAAATATTTCAAATCAGTTTGTTCTCGTAAAGTTCTTTCCCACTGAACATATACTGGACCTCTTGGAACTATAATAAGTGTGCTACTAATCATATTATTAAAGACTGGAGCATTTATATTATTTGTTGTTAACTTAAAATAATTATATTTTTTATTACTATTGCAACTTGTAATTTTTTTATCATTAATATAAATGTTATCTAATTTATTATGAGCTATAATAGATAATGCTGTAAGTGTTTTACCATAACCAACAATATCTCCTAAAATTCCTATATTTGTTTCTACTTCTTCTCCACCTGAATATTTAATTTTTCTATTATTCTCCATCATAGTTGCTTTATATACACATGCTAATTGATGTGGTTTTAGTTCTTTTTTAATATTAATAGGTTGAGAAATTCTCGGAGAATAAGAATCTATTTCAACATTATATATTATATTATCATAATTATCATTAAACATTTAATATATATTTATTATATTATATAATGCAGATATATTTTATATACATTTTAAATACCGCATTTAATATGTAAAATGATATAAGAAATATTTTTATATATTAAACATAATGGAATCAGAAGCTAATCAAATCGTAGAAAATAAAGAAATTGAAAATAAAGAAACTGAAAAAAAAATTTTAAAAAAAATTATTTTTGCTCTACCAGGTGATAATTTTAGTTCTAAATTTTTAATTTCTTGGACTGCTACTATTAGTAAAGTTTTAGAAATGCAGAAATATGACATAATTATATCTCCGGCTACAGGTTCATTTGTTTCATTTGTAAGAATGCAAACTCTCGGCTTAGATGTTCTAAGAGGAGAAGAACAAAAGCCTTTTAATAATCAAGATTTTGATATATGGATAACAATAGATAGCGATATTATATTTACACCAGAGCAAGTAATGGAATTGATAGAATCTACTGAGCATCATCCTGTTGTTTGTGGAATGTATAGAATGTCTGATCTTAAAAATTTTGCTTTTGTTAAAGATTGGGATACAAATTATTTTAAAGAAAAAGGAACATTTAAATTCATTACTCCCGAAGAAATAGAAGAATGGAAAAAAGAAACTGGGTTTAAATATTACCCTGTATATTATAGTGGTATGGGTTTTATGGCAATTAAAAAAGAAGTTTTTGATAAAATGAAATATCCATTTTTTGATTCAGAATTAACTACTATTGTTAGCGATGATGGTAAAACATTACGAGATATTTGTAGCGAAGATGTATCATTCTCAAAAAATATAAATAATGCTGGTTATCAAATCATGATTAATACAGATATACGCGTAGGACATCTAAAACAATTAGTAATATAATATGTAAATAAAATTGTAGATAAAATATAGAGAATAATGAATAATTTTTTTCAATTAATAGAAAATATTAATAATACATCCTTGTTTTCTATATTAGAAAATTTTAATAGTTATTATTCAATATTGATAATATTTATATTATACCTATTATATTATTTAATATCAAATTCTTTTATGATTATAATATTAATATTAATAGGAATAATAATTGGATTTTATATAGTATACATATTAAGAGATTCTATTATACCTTTATTACTAAGAATATAAAAATATATTTAGATTTTATAATTTACTAAATAGAATATGTATATGTTGGTTGTTTTCGAAATGTATTATTAATTTTTTTATTAGAAGGGTTTCTTACTCTTCTATTAGAAGATGAAGCAGAATATGTTTTTGATGCTTCAGATGTTTCTTTAGGTATTACAGGTACAGGATTAGATTTTTTTAATTTACTATTAGATTTAATATTACTAATTTTATCTATTTTATCTTCTTTGACATCTTTTACATCATTCTCTTTTTTTTCTGAATTATTTAAGCTTAAAAAACTTGGTTTCTCTTCTTCTTTATCTTCTTTGACATCTTTTACATCATCCTCTTTTTTTTCTGAATTATTGAAGCTGAAAAAACTTGGTTTCTCTTCTTCTTTATCTTCTTTGACATCTTTTACATCATCCTCTTTTTTTTCTGAATTATTGAAGCTGAAAAAACTTGGTTTAACTTCTTCTTTGACATCTTTGACATCTTTGACATCTTTAACATCATCCTCTTTTTTTTCTGAATTATTGAAGCTGAAAAAACTTGGTTTAACTTCTTCTTTGACATCTTTAACATCATCCTCTTTTTTTTCTGAATTATTGAAGCTGAAAAAACTTGGTTTTACTTCTTCTTTAACATCTTTGACATCTTTTACATCATCCTCCTTTTTTTCTGAATTATTGAAGCTGAAAAAACTGGGTTTTACTTCTTCTTTAATATCTTTAACATCATCCTCTTTTTTTTCTGAATTATTGAAGCTGAAAAAACTTGGTTTTACTTCTTCTTTAACTTCTTTGACATCTTTAACATCATCCTCTTTT
>Ga0169931_10006165_pt1 | contig 18170 bp, 12 predicted proteins | sample Kivu_15m_20L_FD_129675 | JGI IMG/M metagenome (GOLD analysis project Ga0169931, IMG submission 129675) | Freshwater microbial communities from Lake Kivu, Western Province, Rwanda to study Microbial Dark Matter (Phase II) - Kivu_15m_20L... | ecosystem: Environmental > Aquatic > Freshwater > Lake... | reverse complement strand
CACGGTGCCCGAGCCCTCGGGCAGCACGACGTCACGGGCGAAGATCTCCCCCGGATCGTTGGTCGGCACGATCGTCACCGGGCGCACGGCGGACGTGACGTTGAAGAGCCCGTAGCCGTCCACCTGCGTCTGGTAAGGGTCGAAGGTGTCGGTGCCCGGCACCTGGGGCAGGCCGGGCTGCTGATTGCGTGCCCCGCCATTGGCGCCACCGGTGAGGACACCCATCGTGTCGCGGGCGCGATCGTCGGCCACCACCTCGACGAAGCCGATCGCCGCGGCGGCCGTGGCGGGTTGTGTCGAGGTCAGGCGCAGGCCTTGCAGCCAGGCGTCGATCTGTGCCATCGTGCCGCGCAGCAGCAGCGGGGCTTCCCGGCCGTCACGCACGGTGTCGACGACGATGCCGGGCACGGAGGCGGAGCTGTCGAGCACGATGCCCGCCGCACGGTAGGTCGGCGCGCCGACCGGCAGCCCGTCGGCACCGAGCAGCCGGACCAGCGCCTGCATCATGACGTCCTGTTCGCCGTCCGCGTAGCCGTCCAGTGCATCCACGTCGGAGACCGAGAAGCCCGTGACGGCCGTGGGCGTATCGTCGTCGACGACCAGCCTTGTCGGCGTGGCGCGTACCACCGGCGCGTCGTTGACCGGTTCGATCCGCAGACCGGTCCTCCAGGTGGGCGGATGGTTGGCGACGCTGCCCGCCCCGGTGTCGCTGCCGATGCGCGAGCCGAGGTCGTCGAGCGAGATCTCGAGTGTGACATCGCCGGCCAGCGCACCGTTCAGGTCATGGTTCAGATCCTGTGCGGCGATGTAGTGCACACCACCGTTGAGGTCGTCCGCACGGTCGGTCACGTCCCGGCGGTTGAGCAGGGCCTGGATGTCGACGGCGCGCCCGGTCAAGGTCACCTGCGAGCTGCCGTCGCCCTGCAAGGTGACCTCGCGACCCCCAGAAGGCGTGAAACCGGTCTGCACCCCCGGCGCCGCGATGTCGAGTCGGCCGCTGCCGACGCTCAGCGTCACCGTCACCGGCGTGTCGAAGCCGAGCGACTCAGGGTCCGACACCACAAAGGGGCCGGTGACGAGGGAGCGAGTGTCCTCGTCCACCACGGCGAGCGCCGGCCCGGAGAGCACGGCGGGTTCGTTCTCGCGCGAGGCGCGCAACTCGATGGTCGCGGCGACGACGTTCGGATCGGCCAGCGGCACCGCAGCGCTGGAGCGCCAATCCGTGTCTGAAGGGCTCACCGACGTCGGCGTCGGACTCCCCCCCGCACCCTGGTTCAGCTCGCCCCCGTTGGCCTGGGCCCGACCACCGACCGTGACCAGAGCACCCGTGGCATCACGCAGCCGGTCGTCGACGATGACCTGCAGGTGCAGCCGGGTGTTGAGGTCTCGCTCGAAGGTCACCGACAGCCCTTCGAGAGCCTGATTGACCTGCTCGCGGCTGCCCTGGATCTGCAGGATGTCGCCGCGACCCGAGCCCGTCACGGCCCAGTCGCCGCCGGTGTCGTTGGGCATGGCGTGTCCGATCACCACCCCCGCGCCGTCCAACCCGCCCGCCAGATCGGTGATGTTCGCGCCGGTCGCGTCGAGCAAGCGCAGGGTCGCGCGAAGGAAATCGCGCTCCCCGCCCTGCGTGCCGTTGTCCAGGTCCGGGTCCGACACCCGTACCCCGGTGACCGCGTTGCGGTGCGGCAGCGCACTGTCGATGTTGATCGGCCCGGCTGGGACCGTCAGGCCGGGCCGATCGTTCATCGGGCGGACATAGATCCAGAATTCGTTGCCCGACTGCTCCAGGTTGCCGTCCGACAAGGTGAAGGCGAAACGATCGTCCGGGGCGGATGGATACCCGGGGCTGGTGGGCTCCGCGCCATCGTGCAGGTAGTGGAGCTGTCCGTCGTTGACCTGTTGCTGCGAGAAGGAGGATCCGATCGACAGCGTCGTGAAGGTGAAGCCGTTGGCCGACAGCGCGAGTCGTCCGGCGGTCGGCACCGAGGTCAGCCGGTATTGCACCTGCTGCGGTGTGTTGTCGGGGTCGTACGCGCGCAACAGGGCCGCATCGATGCGTGCAACCCCTCCTTCCGGGACGGTGGTCAGGGGATCGTTGGCGGCCGGGCCGCCCAGCAGGTTGGGCGAGCGCTGCACCTCCACCGGGTCGGGGCGGGTCGGATCGCTGGCGATGGATGGCGCATCGTTGACGTTGGTGATGGCCAAACGGACTTCGCCCGGCGTGCTCTCCAGTCCCCACCGGTCACGCGCGACGATCTCGAAGGCGTCGACCCGGATCTCCGATCCGTCGTGGACATAGCGCAGTCGACCCTGTTCGACGAGTGTGGCATCGAAGAGGGTCTGGCCCACCGTGTCCGCGCCGGTCAGGGTGCGCCATTGGCCCGTGCCCGCGACGTCGACCTGCAGGATCCCCGCGGAAGGCAGGGCGTGGACGCGCATGCGCAGGCCCGGCCCGCCCCAGGCGTCGTTGTCGAGCGCGAAGTTCTCGCGGTGGTTGTCCTCGACGCTCGGGTCGTTCTCCAGGTAGTCTTCGCTGCGGGCGTCGTCCGGGTCCGACAGGCGCAGCAGGCTCGGGCCGATGATGCGGCTGGAGCCCTCCGGGACGGTGGCGCCAGCGGAGCCGATGACGACCGGCGCGTCGTTGACTGGCGTCGTGTAGAACCCGAAACGGTGCTCCGTGAAGCTGCCGGATCCACCGGCCGAGACGTACAGCGTGACCGACGAGGCGAAGACCTCGCTGCCGTCGTGCACATAGCGGATGCGACCCGCGTCGATGTCGGCCTGGGTGAAGCTCTCGAAGACGCGCAGCGCACGCCCGTCCTTCTGAAGGCTGCCGTTCCAGGCCGTGCCGCCGCCGGCCGTGCCACCGAAGGCCCCGATGGTGAAGACGATCTGGCTGGTCGGCACATCCCCGGCGGCGAAGTGCAGCAGTTCGCGCGTCAGCGGAACCGCGCCGGCTTCGACCAGCAGCACCGGCTGGCCGTCGACGATCGGCCATAGCGTGGCGCCGGTCCCGGGCCGTCCGACGTAGTCGGTGCCGAGTCTGGAGGTCGGGGTGGGGGTCGCCTCGCTCTGGCCGCTGCCGCCGGTGCCGGTGCGCGACGGCGCCAACTCGACGTGGAAGTCGAAGGTGCGAAGGGGGTCTTCCCGGTCCGGCCCGAGGTGAATCCCTCCCTGGCGCATGTACTGCCGCCCGTCGGAGTCCCAGCGCAAAGACAGCGTGTTGTCCCGCACCTGGAAGGCGAAGGCGTCGCCGGGCTGGCTGCCCCCATCGTTGATGGCGGTCTGCACATACTGCACGCGACCGGCCCGGATGTCGGCCATGCTGAACGTGGCACCCGCGCGCAGTTGCGCGTCGTTCAGCAGGAGCAAGCCGTGGGCCGGCAGCGTGGTCAGGGCGAAGGTGATGCTCGATTCGGCGGAGTCCGCGTCCGTCGCTGCCAGCATCTGCGGGGTGATGACGACGCGGAAGTCGTCGCCTCCACCGTCGAGCATGCCGTTCGGTCCTTCGGCCGTGACCCGCGCCGTCAAGGTGCTGTTGTCGACCCAGACCGGATCGTCGTTGACCGCCAGGATGTCCAGGACGATGGTTGCACTGGCTGACAGTCGGCTGTCCGGTCCGACGCCGCCACCCCCGTCGATCACCGTCACGTCGAAGCCGTCCGCTGGCGGGACGCCTCCCGGGTCGATGCCGTCGTTCGCGTAGCGCAGACCTTGGCGGTCCGCATGGGCGATGACGAAGCCCGCGGCGACGTCGCTCCCGGTCAGGGCGCGGTCGATCTGCATCGGAGTGCCACCGATGACCGCGCGCCCCGTGAAGAACAGGGTGCCGTGCCGGGGCAGGGCGTCGACTCGGAGGTCGAGGACCTGATCGCCAGGGTCTCCCCCTCCGTCGGCGACGATGAAGCCACCCACCACGGACTGCGCCGCCCCGTCCAGCGTCGCGTCATGGGGTTGGCCCTCGAAGACGCTGCCCCGACCCGAGACGGTCGGGGGCTGGTTGACCGGGATGATCGACAGCGTGACGGTCGCGGTGTCCGATGCCGACAGCGGCGTGGCGCCATCGTTCACCGCCACCGAGAAGGCATCGGGGTCGTTCTGCGCGGCGGTGCCGCCGGCGCCGTGGGTGTAGGCGAGATGTCCTTCTCGAAGCTGGGTGAGATGGAAGGTCGAGCCAACGCCGATGGGCACGCCGGCGAGCGTGAGTTGTCCGTGCTCGGGGGCGCGGGTCACGGTGAAGATGACCTGTTCGGGAACCTGGTCGCCTCGGTCGAGGTCGGGGTCGGAGACGGCCAGCGAGGAGGCCAGGATCACCGTCCCGGCCGAACCTTCGACCACGGCCTGCATGCCGCCGGTCACGGTCGCAGGGGTGTTCAGCGGCGCACCCAGCAGCAGGCCGGGTTCGGCCGTGGCGAGCCATCGGGCGTCGAAGGCCAGCGGCGTGCCGATCGGGCCGGTCTGCACCTCCAGCACCCAGTTGCCCAGCAGGCCCGCGCGCCCGGTCGGGTCGTCGGAGGCGGCCACGTCGGCTCTTGTCAGCCGGGCGATCTGCTCGATCAGGTCCCGGCCTTCCGGGCCCGCGGCCACGCTGCAGCCGTAGAGCAGCAGGTCGGCACCGTCTTCGAGGAAATCCGGCCAACGTGCGAGCTCGACAGCCAGGGACGGCTCGGCATCCGAGGCATGGAGCTCGGCACCTCCGCCGGCCCCCCCGAGTTGCAGACGCCCCGGCTCGCCGTGCGACAGCAGGTGCACGGCCTGCCACCTGACCGGGCCTTCGAGCGCGGCGCTCATCTGCTGCCACGGGTCGCGCGACGGGTCCAGGATGACGACACGCATGCCGTCCCGCACGTGCGCGACATACGCCTCGTGCCCATGGACTCCCGGGTCGACGAAGAGGATCTCGCGCAACGCCGGCGGTGCCGGCACCGACGTCTTCGGCTCCGGCACGGCGTCGTCGGCGGCGCCCGCGGACGACGTCATGGGCGCCATCGCAGCCGCCGGTGGCACGCCGAGCGCCATCGCGGCAGGCCTCGGTGTTGTCGGTGGCGATGACTGCAGCGGTGGGCGCGACTCTTCCTGCCCGCCGCGGTCGCTGCGCAGACTGGCGTCGGCTCCGGCGGTGATGTCCGCGACGAACGCGCCGTCGAACATGAAGCGCGGCTCCAGGACCATGGGCCGCGACACGCGTTGCGGCCTCAGCGCCGAACGCGTCACCGACGCCACCCGAGCCGGCGGCGTCGACGAGGGGAACCACGGTCGGTTCATCCGCGACTCCGCCGGCGGCTGCCCGGGGCCGACAGGGCCGGTCCCGGGCCCGACGGAGCGCGTCTGCCCCTGAACCGCTGACCGGTGTTCGCGCTCACGGCCGGCTGGCGAGGATGCGGCCGCTCATGCCTGCGACGAGCTCGGGGAAGCGCCCGTCGATGGCGGCGGCGACCTTGACCGATTGGCTCACCGGGTCGGCACGCGCACCGATGCGGGTAAAGCGCGCCGGATAGCTGCGCTTGGTCTCGTCGATCTGCACGCGCAGGCGCTGGCCGACCTTGAGCCACACCAGCCAGCTCGAGGGCACGAGGAATTCGAGCTCCATGACGCTGTCGTCCAGGATCTCGAGCAGCGGCTGACCGGCTTGCACAAACTGCTGCTCGCGAACCTTCTGCTCGGCCACGCGGCCTGCGTAGGGCGCCAGGATGCGGCACTTCGACAGGATGGCGCGCTGCATCTGCGCCTCGGCGCCGGCGCGGCTGACCGCGGTGCGCGACAGGTCGAACTCGAGCTGCCCGATCGAGTTCAGGTCCAGGAGTTGCTGGTTGGCGCGCAGCGTGGCCTCTGCGGCCTCGAGCTCGGCCCTGGCCTTGTCGTGCTGGGCCTGCTGCACCGAGCAGTCGAAGGCCACCAGCAACTGTCCCTCCTCGAAGCGGCCGCCTTCGCCCATGGGCACGCGCTGGACTCGCGCGCCGACCTCGGCCGCCAGCGTGGTGAAGCGCAGGGGTGTGAGCTGGGCACGGATCTCCTGCCGCTCGAGCCGGGCCTCGAGGGCCTTGTCGCTGCGCGGCGCGGTCTTCTGCGCAGGTGCCTGCCCCGCAGCAGCGAGCGCCAGGCTCACGAAGACCGAACAGGCCCGACCGCGCTTCATCGCTTCTCCGGCAGTGTCTGCACCAACTGCGCCATGGCATCGAACTGCTGGCGGATCTGCTCGGTGATCTGCTGCACGCTGAGTGCGTCGGTCCGACCGATGCGCGGATCGAAGCCCAGGGTGGCGGTCAGCCGGTTCTCCGCGGCCTGCATCTGCCCCAGTGCCTGATAGCGGCGCAGGCGACTGAGCGTGGCGCCGGTCGCGCTGCTGATGGTGTCGAGCCGCCCCTGCGTCTGCGCCGTCTCCCGGTGACGCACCATCGCGGTGATCTTGCGGTCGACGTCCCATATGGCGTCGGCGCGGGCGAACTGATCTCGCGCGTTCTCCAAGGCCAGGCGCGCCAGGTGCATCTGCGCGAGCACGGCCAGTTGCATGGCGATGCGCCGCTGGTCGGCCAGCGCCACCCCCGCCTCCGCCAATTGCATCTGGGCCGGGCCGCTGAGCAGGTTGAGCAGGTTGAACGACAGCTGCAGGCCTGCGTCCTGCCAGTGGCGGTTGACCTGGTAGCTGTCGGAGTCGTACTCGACTCCCAGGTTCAGGCTGACGTTGGGGAACAAGCGCGCCATCGTCCGGCGCACTTCCTCGCGCGCCAGTCGGGAGTTGTAATGCGCCTCGCGCAGATCGGGGTTGTTGGCCAGGACGGCGTCCTCCATCCGCGTGATCGGCATCTGCAGCAGCATCTGGGCCACGTCGGGACGGTCCTGATCGGCCAGCACCAGCGTCTGGCCCAGTGGTGCGTTGATGAGTTGTGCCAACTCGACCTGGGCCGACGACAACTCGTGCCCGATGGCTTCGAGCAGGCGCAGGTTCTCCAGAACCTGGCGCTGGTAGCGCAGCGCGTCCAGGGGGCTGCGCACACGCAGGGCCTCTGCGCTGCGTGCATCGCGCAACGCCTCCTCGGCCATGCGTACGGTCTGGATGACTTCCTCGCGCAGTTTCTGCGCCGCCAGGGCGCGGAAGTAGGCGGTGCGCACCTCCTGCAGCAACTGGTGCATGGCCTTGCGCCGGCGCTCGGTGGCGATCAGCGCCCGGTCGGCCTGCTGGCGCGCGCCGTAGTAGCCCAAGGTCAGGTCCAGCAGGCTCCAGGTGAATTCCAGCCCCGACAAGGTGTGCCCGCGGTCCTGGGAAACGAAGCGCGAGGAGGAGAGCTCGCCCGTTTCGGTGCTGCGGCTGAGCGTGATGCGGTCGCGGTCACGCCAGTTGTAGCCGGCCTCGGCCATCACGCGAGGCAGCATCTCGAAGGCCGCGGCGTCGAACTGACGCAGCGCGATCGCCTCCTCCATCATGCGACCGCGCCGGTCTAGGTTGTACTTCAGGGCCCGCGCCATCGCCTCCTCGAGGCCGAGCGGTGCCTGGATGGGCTCGACACCCTGGCGCATGCGCTGCGCGTCCACGAGCGTCGTCACGTCCATGCCGGCCGTGGTCAGCGGGGCGGGCCGCGGCGCCGCGCAGCCGGCCAGTGCGATCGCCGCCGACACCACGGCCCACCGGCCCCAGGAGGCGGATCGGGTCGGGTTCGGCAGTGCGCGTGGACTCAACGTCTGGTTCCTGTGACTCGTTGCGGTGCCGGGTCTCCGCCGCGCCGCGGGTGCGGTGACATCGATCTCCACCGATCGAGAGATCAGCCACCTCAACTCTCCTCTGATTGTCGCAAACCGCGTGCGCCTCGCACGACAATGGCCGTCGAAACGAGAAAACTTTCCATGGTCACGCGGATCCCGACCTCCGACGACGGCGATCCGGGCGTGTCGCCCGGCGACTCGGACGCTGCCGCGTCAGGTGAGACGGGCAGCCGTGCCCCGGGCGACGGCCTGCCTGCGGGGCCGGCAGGCCGTCGGCGCGCCGGGCGCCTTCCGAGTCTGGCCGAACTGGGTGCTTTCGACCTTCCGCAGCCTGCTCCGCCCCGACCCCGGCTGAGCGGGCGTCTCACCGAGGAAGACCTGCGCGGCCTGCCCTCGCGCGACGCGCCCGTGCCCTCGCCCTGGCTTGCTGCGCCTACGCCACTGTCGCGCCCCGGCGCGTCCGTGTCGGCGTCGGCGTCGCGCGAGGACACGCCCGCGCCCTCGACATCGGCCGAGGCCCGGCCCTTCGTCTGGCCGCCCCTGAAGGACAAGGGTCCTTCCGTTGCACCGCCACCCCAGTCGGTGCCAGGCCGAGGCGTGCGGTCGGAGGTGGCCTCCTCGCTGGCGGATCGGTCGACACCGACGACCGGTGCCGCAGCAGCCGCGGCGGTGAACCCGTCGGCCGGGGCCGCGCCGCGAGCGGCACCGACGCCTGCGCAGCCGGCGCGCGATGTCGAGGACCCACGACGGGTACCCGACGCCCCCGCGGGCCAGGACGCGGCGGGTCGTACCGTCCCCGCGGTCAACGTGCGATGGGCGGACCTGCACGCTGCGGTGGCCGCCGGCTGGATGACCCCGGCTGCGGCCCACTCGCTCTGGGCACGCTGGCTCGCGCGCAAGTCCTTGATGCACGTCGAGGCGGATGCGGCCGATCTGGCGGCGCTGGAGGAGGAGGCCGCCGGGATGGACCCCGCGCCAGCGGCGTCGAAGCCCGCGTCGCAGGCGCCGCTCCCGTCGGACGACGCCATGCCCGACGGGCCGCGTCCGGCGCCGGCGGCACCCGCTGCACCTGGGAAGGCCGCGGGATCGCCCGACATCGTCGAGGTCGACGCGGGTGCGGCCGGGCCCGCTGCGCAGGGGCCGCCCGCGTCGGCGCCGCCTCCGGGCGCCTCGACAGCCGACGCGCCCCATCGCGCTCCCGATCCGCCCGAGCCCGAGGTGCTGGAGCCCGCATCGGCTTCGGTGTCCGATGCGGACGCGCGCCGCGCGGCGCATTGGGCCTTCCACGGGCCCCGCGTCGAGGTGGTGGACGTGATCGAGGTGCCCAGCCTCAGCCCGCGCGAGCGCGTGACGAGCGCGTCGATCGCCGCCCAGTACGCGCTCGCCCTCGCGCTGGCGGTGGCCGCTGCGGTCTGCGTCGGATTGGGCTCCACCCTGTTCGGCCCCTGGGGCGCGGCGCTCGCCGCGGCGAGCTGGACGACCTGGGTCTGGGTGCGTACCGGCAGGGCGCATCGGCGCGGTGCGGCGCTGCAGGCCCAGATCGGCGCGCACCTGGTGCTGCCCTTGGTGGCCGTGACGGTCTGGCAGGTGCAGATCGCCACCGGCGCCTGGCCGGCGGTGGCCCCGATGGACCTGTTCGCCGATGTGCCCCTGGGTGGCGCGGTGCCCGACACCGCCCAGCGCCTGGACTGGCGCTGGCTGTCGCTGGCGGTGTGTCCGCTGCTGGCGGCGCTGTACTGGCTGATCCGGCTGCGCCGGCCGGCGCTGCTGGTCGCGGTGACGCTGCTGCTGTGGGCGGTGGCTTTCCAGGCCGTCGCCGGCGTGCTGGGCGCCCTCGGTCTGGCTTTCCACGGCATGTCGACCTTCATGCTGCTGATGGGCCTGCTGACGCTGGTGGCGGCGCAGTCCATCGACCTGCGATCGCGCCGCGCCGGACTCGCGGATTTCGCGCAGTGGCCCTACCTGACCGGGGCGATGCTCCTCGGGCTGGGCTGGGTGTCGCTGTCGGTGCTGCCGGGCTGGGTGCTGCTGCCCCGCTACCTGGGGTGGACGCTGTTCGTGCTGTGGGCGCTGTCGGTGCGCCGCGTCGCGCTCGTGGGCATCGCCCTGGCGCTGGCGGGTTTCGAACTCGCCTGGGGCCTGGGGCGTTGGGCGGGGTCGGACCTCGTCTCGCTCGGGCTCTGGGCGCTGGGCCTGGGTGCGAGCACGGTGGCGGTGGTGTACCTGACGGCCCGCACCGAGCGTTGGTCGGCGCCGCTGCGGGTCTGGATGCCGTCGGGCTGGCGTGTCGTCTACGCCCGGCGTGGAGCCGGTAGGGCGCCGCCCCCCCGCGCGCCGCGCTGATCGGCGATGCGTGTGGGGGGACGCCGGGCCGGCGGGTCGGGGTCGGCGCTTCGGTCAGAATCCGCGGCCGGTCGTGATACGCCGAGCCGACCCGGGCTTGCGGCCGCCGCACCCGCCGCGTCGCTGATCCGACCTCCGCCCGAACACCCTGCCTGTACCCTGCCTGCACCCTGCCTGCACCCTGCCTGCACCCTGGCCATGACGCCTCCTCCCCCGCTGACCGCTCTTCAGGACCTCCCGCGGCAACTCCACAGCGCCGGCTTTGCCGTGCTGACGGCGCAGGCCCTGGCGCGCCGCTGCGGGGTCGATGCCTCGGCCTTGCAGCGCCTGCAGTCGTGGTGGGGCGATCTGCCGCCCGATCCGCACCTGCGCGACGGCGGACGCTATCGGCGTCGCCGGCACGGCAGCTTCGTCGCCCCGACCGGCGGCGCGGTCACGCAGGCCCCTCACCGTGCCCACTGGCAACCAGTGGAGTACAACGCCCTGCACGGCGGGTTCGAACGCTGGTTTGAACCCCTGGACCCGGGCATGGCCGCCGACGCCGGTTTCGTCGGCCTGCTCCAGGGCCTGGCGGGCGTCGCCACGGACCTCAGGCCCGGCGTGGGGCGCTGGTTCGTCGAGGCCCACCCCTTCCGCATCGACTGCACCGACGGCATCGGCCGCCCCACACCCGAGGGCGCCCACCGGGACGGCGTGGATCTGGTGGCCGTGGTCCTCGTGGCCCGGCACCGCATCCGCGGCGGTGAGACGCGGGTGTTCGACGCCCGCAGCCCGCAGGGCATGCGTTTCACGCTGGCCGAGCCGTGGAGCGTGCTGCTGCTCGACGACGAGCGCGTGATCCACGAGACCACACCCATCCAGCCCGTCGATGCAGCCGATCCCGGCTGGCGCGACACGCTGGTGATCACCTACCGCCAGGGCGGTTTCCAGGGGCCCACCACATGACGCATCCGGCCATCTCCTTCGACGACATCGATGCCGCGGCGCGGCGTCTGCACGGGCATGCGCACCGCACGCCGGTGCTGCGTTCGCGTCTGGTCGACGAGCGCACGGGCGCGCGCGTGTTTTTCAAGGCCGAGAACCTGCAGCGCATGGGCGCGTTCAAGTTCCGAGGAGCCTTCAACGCGCTGGCGCGGATGGACGCGCCCACGCGGCAGCGCGGGGTCATCGCATACTCCTCGGGCAACCATGCGCAGGCCACCGCCCTGGCTGCGCGGTTGCACGCCGTGCCCAGCGTGATCGTGATGCCGCGCGACGCGCCGGCGGCCAAGCTGGCAGCCACCCGCGCCTACCAGGAAGGGCAGGCCGGCAGCGAGGTCGTGCTCTACGACCGCTACACCGAGGACCGCGAGGCGATCGGCCGCCGCCTGGCCGACGAGCGCGGCATGACGCTGGTGCCGCCCTACGACCACCCCGATGTGATGGCCGGTCAGGGCACTGCGGCGCTGGAGTTGATCGAGCAGATGGCCGAGCTGGGCGAAGGCGCGCCCGATGCGCTGCTGGTGTGCGTGGGCGGCGGCGGGCTGATCTCCGGTTGTGCAGTGGCCGCGCACCACCTGGTGCCCGGCATCGAGGTCTGGGGGGTCGAGCCGCAGGCCGGCAACGACACCCAGCGCAGCCTCGCCGAAGGCCGCATCGTCCACATCGACACGCCGCGCACCATCGCCGATGGGGCGCAGACCCAGCACAGCGGCGCGCTGACCTTCCCGCTGATCCAGCAATGGGTGCGCGGCATCGTCACCGTCACCGATGCGCAACTCGTCCAGACGATGCGGCTTTTCGCCGAGCGCATGAAGATCGTCGTCGAGCCCACCGGCTGTCTGGCGGCCGCAGCCCTGTTGCATCGCGCAGACGGTCTGCCCGACCTGCGCGGCCGCCGGGTGGCCGTGATCCTCTCCGGCGGCAACGTCGACATGGCGCGCTTCGTCGAGCTGTTGTCGGCGGGCTGAGCGCCCGCCCCGGCAGGCCGCCGGGGCGGCGGGCCGTTCTCGACGTCACGCCGGGCCGCCACAGGCTTTCCCGTGCCGCCGCGGGGGTGGTCGGGCCGTGGCCTGTGGCCCTGGGCTCGCTCTTGCCCTGTCAGTCCGGGTCGCGCACGTCGGCCACCACCTTGCGGCCGAAGTCGGGCCGCTCCAGGTAGGCCAGGAGCTTCTCCGCCGCTGCCCGAGGGCTGTCGAGCCGGCCGCCGGCCTTGTACTCGGCAAAGCGCCGGCTCTCGGGGAAGGCGGTGGCGTCCGCGCTGCGCAACTGCACCTGCATGTCGGTGTCGACGATGCCGGGCGCCAGCGAGACGATGGCCGCGCCGTTCGCCCGGGCGGATTCCTCCAGCGCCACAGCTCGGCTGAAGTGGTCCATGCCGGCCTTGTCGGCGCAGTACACGGCCGAGCCCGCCATCGCGTGGCGCCCGAGGCCGGAGGAGATGTTCAGCACCTTGCGCGGCACGTCGAAGGCAGCGCTGGCGCGCAGGAACGCAGCCGTCAGCAGCAGCGGCGCTTCCAGGCTGGCGCGGGTCGCGCGGCTGACGCTGGCGAGGTCGGCGCCCGCCAGCGGACCGGGCTCGACGAGCAGCGCGGCGTTGTTGATCAGCGTCAGCGACGACACCTGCACCGGCAACAGCGCGGCGATCCAGGCCTGCAGGTCCCGGGCGACGGGCAGCGGGTCGGCAAGGTCGACAGCCCAGGCCTGCAGCTCGGCGCCGGCAGGCAACGGTTGCTCGGTCGGCTGGCGTTGCAGCGTCAGCAGGCGGTGCCCGCGCTGCAGCAGCAATTCGGCCAGGGCCCGGCCCATGCCGCGGGAGGCGCCGGTGACGATGGTGACGGGGCGTGCGGTGTTCATGGGACAGAGCATACTGCGGGCGGCATCGACGACGGGCCGCGGTCGTCCTCCCTGCATCCCGACCCGAATCGACCTCGACCCCTCGACAGCGACCCGATGCCAGCGTCCCTCTCCATCGTCCACGCCGATGCCTGGCTCGTCGTCGTCGACAAGCCGCCCGGTCTGCCGTCGGTGCCCGGGCGGGAGCCCGGCCTGCAGGACTGCGTGGCCACACGGGTGCAGGCGCTGTTTCCCGAGGCCCGGGTCGTCCATCGGCTCGACATGGACACCTCGGGCCTGATGGTGATGGGCCTCGGGCTGCAGGCCCAGCGTGCCCTGTCTGCCGCCTTCGAACAGCGCCGCACCGACAAGCGCTACGAGGCGCTGGTGCTCGGCTGTCCGGCGCAGGCATCGGGTTCGATCGACCTGCCCCTGCGGGCCGACTGGCCGCGGCGTCCGCGCCAGATCGTGGACCTCGAGGCGGGGCGCGCGGCACTGACGCACTGGGCCGTGCGCTGGCGTGGCGACGGGATGGCGCGACTGGCCTTGCAGCCGGTCACCGGCCGCTCGCACCAGCTGCGCGTGCACCTGGCCGCGATCGGCCATCCGATCGTCGGCGATCCCTTGTACGGGTCGGTGGATGCGGTCGGCGCACCGCACAGGATGTGCCTGCATGCGACGGCGCTGTCATTGCCTCATCCGCAGGACGGCCTGCGCGTCCATTTCGAAAGCGCGGCGCCGTTCTGAGGCGGGCGCTGCGCCCCTCACCCGGCCAGGCAGAACACGGCGGGCAGGCGCGGGTTCAGCGGCGTCGGCCGGGCGCGCCAGCCAGCCACGGTGTCGGTGCGGCTCCAGCCCTCGGGCAGCGTCAGCCCGATGCTGACGGCCAGTCGGCTGCTTGGCGCCAGGCTGTCGAGCAGCGCCTGCAGCATCGCCGGGTTGCGGTAGGGGGTTTCGATCAGCACCTGCGTCTGGCGCAGACGCCGCGAGACGGCCTCCAGCTCGCGGATGCGTGCCGCGCGCGCCGGGGCGTCCTGCGGGAGGTAGCCGACGAAGGCGAAGTGCTGCCCGTCCAGCCCGCTGGCCGCCAGCGCCAGCAGCAGTGAACTCGGCCCCGGCAGGGGCCTGACCGGGACCCCGGCGCGGTGCGCCGCCGCCACCAGCAGCGCGCCCGGGTCGGCGACAGCGGGCAGCCCGGCCTCGGAGATCAGGCCCAGCGGGTGGCCCTGGCGCGCCGGCGTCAGCAGGGCCTGCCACACCCCGGCGTCCACCTCCGCGGGTGCGCCCTTGCGCGGACGCGGCAGTTCCTCGATCCGGATGTCCTGCAGCGCGGCGCCCAGCGGGTGCACCGCCGCCACGCGCTTCAGGAAGGCGCGGGTGCTGCGCGCGTCCTCCGCCACCCAGTGGCGCAGCGCCGCGGCCACGCGCAGCACGCCGTCGGGCAACACGTCGCGGATGTCCACGGGCTCGGCGGCCAGGTCCAGGGTGTTGGGCACCAGGTACAGGCCGGCTGGCCATCCGTTACCGCTGGGCGAGGGCGTCGTCGTCATCATCAGGCCTTGGGCATGGGGCATGGGGCGTGGGGCAATGCGACCGGACCCGTGATGGATCAAGCGGTCATGGCGTGCCCGACGGGCGCGTGCAGGGGGTGTCCCGTCGGCGTCGATCAGCTCGTGTGGCCCTCCGACACCGACGGGCTCAGCACATCCAGCCCTGCGGCGGCCAGCAGCGTGCAGGTGCGGATCAGGGGCAGGCCGACGAGGGCGGTGGGGTCGTCGGAGTCGATCGATTCGAGCAGTGCGATCCCGAGTGCCTCGCTGCGCGCGCTGCCAGCGCAGTCGTACGGCTGCTCGGTGCGCAGGTAGTGCTCGATGCGCGCGTCGTCGAGGACCCGGAAGCGCACCCGCACCTGGGCCAGGTCGACGGCTTCAAAGCCGGTGTCGACGCGCACGACTGCCAGTGCGGTCTGGAACACGACCATGCGGCCGCTCATGCGTCGCAACTGCTCGCGTGCCCGGTCATGGTCGCCGGGTTTGCCGATGGCCTGGCCGTCCAGGTCGGCCACCTGATCCGATCCGATCACCACTGCGCCGGGATGGCGCCGGGCGACGGCACGCGCCTTCTCCAGCGCCAGGCGCCGGGCAAGCGCGCTGGGTGCTTCGGCCGCCCTCGCGGTCTCGTCCACCCCGGGGGGCTCAACACTGAAGGGCAGGCGCAGCCGTTGCAGGAGTTCGCGTCGATAGCGCGAGGTCGAGGCCAGGATCAGTGGCGGCATGGAGGGGGAGGTGGGCTGCACGTGGAAGTCGTTGGTCTGGAGGCGGGGCGACGGGCGCGGCTGCGGCGGCGATTCCCCGGGGCGCCGTGATGGCGGGTCCGGGAGGGCTTGCGCATCCCGCGGCGCGCTGCCGCGATTGTCGGCGCCCGCGCCGATGGGCGTCCGGGCCGCGCGGGTCTCTCCTGCACCCTGCGTCAGGCCTCGGCCCGGTCGTCCTCACGCGGTCGTGCGCCGTCTCGAGGTGTCGTGATGGGCCGTGAGGCGGGCCGTGATGTGGCGGCTCGCTACACTGGATTGCATGCGCAAGACCTCCTGGCAACCTGACCGGCTCGACGTCGAGGCCTTCGCCAAGGCCGGCGCCCAGATCGAGGTGACGCAGTCGCTGCAGACCATGCCCCGCCTGCAGGAAGGACTCCAGGCGCCGGCAGACGGGTGCGACGACCCTGTGGCCTGGAGCGCCGAGGGCCTGTGGTCCCGCGCCACGGGGGACTCGCAGGCCCGCGCGCGGATCCGGCTGCGTGCCCATCCCACGGTCTGGCTGACCTGCCAGCGCTGCCTTCAGCCCGTGGCGGTGCCTGTGGCGGTCGACCGCACCCTGTGCTTCGTCGACGGCGAGGACGAGGCGTCCCGGCTCGACGAAGACCGCGACGACGAAGACGTGCTGGCCTTGTCGCGTGCGGTCGATCTGCGTGCGCTCGTCGAGGACGAGCTGATCATGGCCCTGCCCTTGGTGCCCCGCCACGAGGCCTGTCCCCAGCCACTGCCATGGTCGGCCGAGGCGGAGCCGCAGGAGAGCGCCGCCGACCGCCAGGCCCACCCCTTCGCGGCACTCGAAGCCCTGAAGGGCCGGGGCTGATCGCCGCGCGGGCCCGGCGCATCGAGGGCCCGGGGGTCGCTGCCGCCGTGGCGGGTCGCGCGCCGATGCGCGCATGATTCCCGGCCGGGACGCTAGAATCGCGGACTTTTCGTTTGTCAGGCAAGCGCTGGATCGCCCGGCTCCCGGGTGACTGCGCCGCGACAGGCGGGCCTTCCATCCCTGCCGCGTCCGCCGGCGAGCGCGTGCCCCCAGGAGTTCCATCATGGCTGTCCAGCAGAACAAGAAGTCGCCTTCCAAGCGCGGCATGCACCGCTCCCACAACGCGCTGGGCGTGCCCGGCATCGCGGTGGAGCCGACCACGGGCGAGATCCACCTGCGTCACCACATCAGCCCCACCGGCTTCTACCGCGGTCGCAAGGTCGTCAAGACCAAGGCCGACGCCTGAAAGGCCCTGAGCGGCGTCTTCGGCGTCGTGCGGGCATCGCCCTGACGCGCTCGTCCGGATGACGACCGCTGCACACGGGCACGACTGTCCAGGGCGTCGAGGGCAACAGCGACATGCAGCCTGATGCAACGCCCCCGGGCGACGCCATGCCGGTGCGGATCGCGGTCGACTGCATGGGCGGGGATCACGGGCCGTCGGTGATCCTGCCCGCCTGCCGGTCCTTCGTGGACCGCCACCCTCGGGCGCAGCTGCTGCTCGTGGGCGACCCCGCTGCGCTTGCTGCCACCTCGGGCTGGCCGCGCTGCGCTGTGGTGCCCGCCAGCGAGGTCGTGCGCATGGACGACCCGGTCGAGGTCGCGCTGCGTCGCAAGCGCGATTCGTCGATGCGCGTGGCGATCACGCAGGTCAAGTCCGGGGAGGGTGGTGTCGCCACTGCCGATGCCTGTGTGTCGGCCGGCAACACGGGTGCGCTGATGGCCGTGGCGCGGCACGTGCTGAAGACGGTCGACGGCATCGACCGGCCGGCCATCGCCACGGTGATGCCCAACCGTCAGGGCCGCTACACCACGGTGCTCGACCTGGGCGCCAACGTCGACTGCAGTGCCGAACACCTGCTGCAGTTCGCGCTGCTGGGCAGCGCGCTCGTCAGCGCGGTCGACGGTACGCCGGAGCCGACCGTCGGCCTCCTCAACATCGGCGAGGAGGCCATCAAGGGCAGCGAGACCATCAAGCGCGCCGCGGAACTGCTGCGGGATGCGGCGACGGCGGGGCGGATCCGTTTCCATGGCAACGTCGAGGGCAACGACATCTTCAAGGGCACGACCGACATCGTGGTCTGCGACGGTTTCGTCGGCAATGTGCTGCTGAAGACCTCCGAGGGGCTGGCGTCGATGCTGGGGGAGTTCATCCGCCAGGAGTTCGGTCGCGGCCTGTACGGCCGTCTGGCCGCGGTGGTGGCCCTGCCGGTGCTGCGCCGGTTCAAGGCGCGGGTCGACCACCGCCGGTACAACGGCGCGGCGCTCCTCGGCCTGCGCGGCCTGGTCTTCAAGAGCCACGGCTCTGCCGATGCCTTCGCCTTCGAGAGCGCCCTGGACCGTGCCCATGACGCGGCCCGCAACCAACTGCTCCAGCGTGTCCAGGCGCGCATCGTCCAGAGCGTCGGCGCGCCTGTCTCCCCGGCGGCGGCGCCTGCTGCGGCGATCGCCTGAGACCCCGAGACCCTGAGACACTCAGAGCGGCCGCCTTCCCACGTCACGATCAATGGCCTGCCCGCCCATGTCCGCCCCCCGTCTGCACGCACGCATCACCGGCACCGGCGGTTTCCTGCCGCCGCGCCGGTTGACCAATGACGACATGGCCGCGCTGCTCGCCCAGCGCGGTCTGGAGACCAGCGACGCCTGGATCGTCGAGCGCACCGGCATCCGGGCGCGGCACTTCGTCGATGACGGCATGCAGGCCAGCGATCTGGCCGTGGAGGCGGCGCGTCGTGCGCTCGAGGCCGCGGGCCGCCGTGTCGACGAGGTCGACCTGATCGTCGTGGCCACGTCGACGCCCGACATGGTGTTCCCCTCGACCGCGACCATCGTCCAGCGCAAGCTCGGCATCGTCGGATGCCCCGCCTTCGACCTGCAGGCGGTGTGCTCGGGGTTCGTGTACGCGCTGAGCGTCGTCGACGCCATGGTACGCAGCGGCGGCGCCCGCTGCGCGCTCGTCATCGGTGCCGAGGTCTTCTCCCGCCTGCTCGACTTCGACGACCGCACGACCTGCGTGCTCTT
>Ga0169931_10006164_pt1 | contig 18173 bp, 12 predicted proteins | sample Kivu_15m_20L_FD_129675 | JGI IMG/M metagenome (GOLD analysis project Ga0169931, IMG submission 129675) | Freshwater microbial communities from Lake Kivu, Western Province, Rwanda to study Microbial Dark Matter (Phase II) - Kivu_15m_20L... | ecosystem: Environmental > Aquatic > Freshwater > Lake... | reverse complement strand
CTTACAGCCCTCAACTCAATCCGATCGAGCGCGTCTGGAAACTCCTGCGGAAACTCTGGCTGCACAACCGCTATTTCCCGACTCTCGACGAACTCGTTCAAATCGTCGACTCGCAGTTCACGGTTTGGTCGCGGCCGAATCCTGTGCTTCGACGTCTGTGCTCCATCGGCTAACATGTCTAGTTACTTACGACGCTGTGTTTAGAATCAAACCGAAACCAATCCAGGAGGCTTCGAGCGGTCCTCGCGGCCTCTTGGAGCGGACGGCTTTCCTCCCGCCGGCCGAGCGTGGTGCACCGGTCCAATTCACCTTCGCCCCATCCTCCTCCGGTGCGGTGCTTTTTTCAGAAGTTAACGCGCCGCTTGTCGATCGGGCTTGCGGCCGCCGTTATCCCGGGCGCCAGCCCGCCAGGCCATAAACCCCCACCAGATCCAAATTCCCATGCCCCGTTTTCGACCTGCGATTCTTGTCTCCTGTGAGCTGCCTTGGGATGAACAGGAGCGATTTCAGGAGTCGATCTTTCGCCGCGAAATGCGGCACGCCCGCGGAACCGGCTTCGATCACCTCTACATTTTTGGCACTGCCGGTGAGGGGTACGCGGTCAACCTCGACCAGTTCCGGCAGGTGACGGAGGTGTTTTGGGATGAGACCCGGCAGGGCGGGGTCCACACGATGGTGGGGGCCCTCGGGCTGTCGACCGCCACGATCGTGGAACGCGTGGCAATCGCCTACCGGCTGGGGTTTCGCATGTTCCAGGTGGCGCTCCCAAGCTGGGGCGCCCTCAACGACGCGGAGTTGTTGACCTTCTTCAAGGATCTCTGCGGCACGTTCCCGGATGCCTCGTTTCTGCACTACAACCTGCCCCGGGCGAAACGGGTGCTGGAGGGTGCCGACTACCGCCGGATCGTGGACGCGGTGCCCAATCTGGTCGCGACCAAGAACACCGGCGGCGGACTGCCGCGCGCTGCGGATCTGATGACGCATGCGCCCGAACTGCAGCATTTCTTCGGCGAACAGAATTTCCCGCACGGCTGCATGTATGGCGAGTGTTCGCTGCTGTCGTCGTTGGGCCCGATCGCCCCCGAGGCCACGTTCGGATTGTTCGAGGCCGGCCGCTCCGGCCAGGTGGAACGAATGTTCCGGCTGCAGCATCATTTCCATGATCTGGTGCAGGGGGTGCTGGGGGACCTGCTGGCGGCGGGTCGAATCGATGGCGCCTACGACAAATTGCTCGTCAAGCTGGGCGGCTTGGAGGAAATGCCGCTCCGCCTGCTTTCGCCGTATCAAGGGTTCACTGACGAGCAGTTCTGGGCCTGCCAGCGGCGCTATGTCGGGAAATTCAACCGCGGCCGGCCGGCGGAGGGCGGTTTGCTCCCCGCCAGGAGTTAGCCGTGCCCGGGCCCGACAAATAGAGGGAACTCCCATGCACGCCATCGATGTTCATGCTCACTTTGGAGACTACGACGCTGGCGCCGGAACCGGCGCACTCGTGAACCGGCTGTTCGGGGGCGGCATCGACGTGGTGCGGCGTCGCGCCCAGGCCGCCGGAGTGCGCTTGACCGTCGTCTCGGCGTTCACGACCTTCATGCCGTACGGCGGAAACCCATTCAAAGGAAATGACGAATCGCGGTCCGCGGCCGAGAAGCACGACGACATCTGCTTCTGGGCGGTGCTCGATCCGCGCCTGAAGGAATCGTACCGCCAGGTCGAGGCGTTGCTGGCCCATCCCCGTTGCAAGGGAATAAAAATCCACCCACAACGCCATTTCTACGAAATCCGCCAGTACGGGGACGAGGTGTTTTCCTTCGCCGCGGGACATGGCACGGTGGTTCTGACCCACAGCGGTGACCCCGGCAGCTTTCCGGAGGATTTTATTCCCTTCACGGACCGGCATTCCAAGGTCCGCCTCATCCTCGCGCACCTTGGCAACAACAGCGAGGCGGGCCTGTCCCGCCAGGTGTGCGCGGTGCAGCGCAGCCAGGCGGGGAACGTTTTCATCGACACCTCTTCTGCGCGCTCGATCTATTCGGGATTGATCGAGTGGGCGGTGGAGACGATCGGCGCGGACCGGCTGCTGTTTGGCACCGACACGCCGCTCTATTCCGTAGCCTGTCACAAGGCGCGCATCGAGTCGGCGGAAATCAGCCCGGCCGACAAGCGTGCCATACTCTTCCGGAACGCGGCGCGGCTGCTGAACGAACCCTTGCAGCAATTTGTGTGAGCCATGATCGCCAGGAACACCAGTCGCGCCTATGAATTCATCCGGCGGAAGATACTTTCGAGTGACTTCCCGCCGGGTGTCGCCCTGAACGCCAAGTCGCTCGCCGGGAAGATTGGGGTGAGCCGGACACCGGTGCGGGATGCGCTCCGCCAGCTGGAGACCGAAGGCCTGGTTGTGATCCGTCCCCGGCTGGGGGCGATGGTGAAGTTCATGTCGCTGCAGGACTTTACGGATCACTGCGGCGTACGGCTGGCATTGGAGTCGTATGCGGCGGGACAGTCCGCGCTCCTGCGCACCGACGCGGAACTCGCAGAAATCCGGGATTCGGTCCAGGCGATGAAAGAACTGCTGGCGACGCTCCCCACGCGGGTGGATCTCGATGCCTACCATGCGGACCTGGCCAAACAGGACATCCGTTTTCATGTGGCTATCCTGGCGGCGGCGAAGAACCTTCTGCTGAGGAGCGAGATCCTGCGCCTGCACCTGATCAATCGCGTGGTCGGGGGTACGGACAGCACGATGTTCGTCTCGGGGCGCAGCGACCGTGCCGGCCTGGAAGCGCGTGATGCCAAGACGCTGCGGGAGCATTCGGAAATCCTCGAAGCCATCGCGGCGAAGGATGCGGCGGCGGCGAAGGCGGCCATGGAATTTCACATCCAGGATATCATCGATCACAGCCTCAAGAAAATGAGCGTGGATGAAGCTTCACGGCTCAACGCCGAATATGGGTTCTAGCCCGTGCCAGGCATTATCGGCCCGTGCTCCCGGGGCACGCGCCGCCCTCGTTGCGCTCTTGCTCGCCGCGCCGGGCTTTTCCGGCGCCAGTTTCGCCGCGGCCGCCGCCGCCGCCGGCCAGACAGCGGCTCCCGCGCCGATCCGCTTCACCGAGCAGCTCATTTGGGGTGGGTTCCGTTACAATTGGGGCGTGCAGGCCTTCGACCTCGATGGGGACGGCTTGGTGGACCTCACGGCCTCGGATGCCCTGGGCGGCCGGATGAAGCCCGAACCGTTCGCCGGCGAAAAGCCGGCCGATCCGGCTGTAGTCACCGGCATTCGGAGCAACCTCTATTGGTTCAGGAACGACGGCCAGGGCGGCTTCGAGCGGCGCTTTATCGCGCGCGATGTTCCCCACGGGCGCCTGGAGCGCCATGTCATTGCAGATGTCAACCAGGACGGCCGTCCGGATGTGGTGAGCCTGGATAATTTCTATGGCGACCTGATGTGGTTTGAAAACCCGGGTCCGGCGGCGGCGGGCCAGGGCGATTCGTGGATAAAGCATTTCATCACCCGGGGCGGTATGCTGGGGGCCGAGGACCTCACCGTGGCGGATTTCGACCGCGACGGACACACTGACGTGGCCGCCGCCGGCTGGCGGCTGGGCAACCGCTACCTGTGGTTCAGGAATCCGGGCCTGGCGGGGGCTGGCGCCGACTGGACGGGTTCGTACATTGACGGCGGCTTTCCCGTCGCGCGAAGCATCTTCGCGGGCGATGTCAACGCGGACGGCCGGCCGGATCTGCTGGCCACGAGTGACGCCGCCTCAATCATCCTATGGTACGAGAATGTGGCTGCGGCGAAGGATCAGGTCGAATGGCGGCGCAACGTGATTGACCTGCCGGGCGCGCCGCCCGCCGGCCAGCCGGTCTTCGGCAAGCTGGTGGACCTGAACCGCGATGGACGTCTGGATATCCTGATGGCGTTCGGCGGCTGGGGCACCAGCAAGGAAGGAGGCGTGGCCTGGTACGAGAATTCGGGCGTGGAGGACGGGCGGGTCCAGTGGAAGAAACACCTGATTACGGACGCGCTTCCGGGCGGCTTTGAGGCCGTGGCTGCCGATTTGGATGGGGACGGGGATCTCGACGTCGTCGCCACCGGTGAGACTCCGGGGCAGATCGCCTGGTTTGAGAACCCTGGCCATCCCGCGGGCCGCTGGATCAAGCACCCGTTGAGACCAGAGTGGACGCACGCCAATCAAGTCGTCGTCGCGGATCTGAACCGTGACGGCCGCCCTGACATCGTTGCCGTGGCCGATTACGGCTCCCTGGAACTCCGCTGGTGGCGCAACGACGGAAAACCCTGAGACTGCGAAATGCAGTTGAGAGCTGAGAGTTGAGAGCTGAGAGCAAAACCAAACAGTGAGTCCCGAATTTCAATCATGAAACGAATGAATCCTCATCCGCGGCCGGTCGCCTGCCTCGGCGCCGCCTTGGTTCTCCTCTGCGTCGCGGTCGGCCCGGCGCTGGCCCAGAGTCCGTCCGCCACGCCCATTGGTTCGCGCCTCGAGCTTTTCGAGGACAATACCCTCGTGGAAAGCATGACGGGGGTGACGCTGCAACTGCACCGCCCGACTCCCGCCGAGACGGCGATCACATTCGATGCCCCATGGGAGGGGAACGGCAACCATTACATCACGGTGCTGAAAGACGGGGACCTCTATCGCATGTATTATCGCACGGTCCCCGGCAAGGTGCCGGCTTCAGGGGAAGGGTGGGCGCTTTATGTGGCCTATGCGGAGAGCCGGGATGGCATTCGCTTCACCAAGCCCAACCTCGGCCTCGTCGAGTACAACGGGAGCAAGGCGAACAACATCATCTACGGCACCGGGGCCACGCCGGGGCCGGACGACGCCCAGCGTCGGAAACGGTCCCCCTGGACCCTGCCGGCGGCGAATTTCACCCCGTTCATCGACGCGAATCCGGCCGCCCTGCCGGCCGAGCGCTACAAGGCGACGGGAGGCATTGGGGCCGGGCTGTACGCGCTGGTCTCGGCCGACGGGATTCGTTGGACGCAGAAGGGGCAGGCTCCGATCATGGCCCAGGAAATCCGCCCCACGCCGAACAATCTCTTCGACAGCCAGAATTCGGTCTTCTGGGACACGGTCCAAAAACAGTACGTCGCCTTCCTGCGCGATTCCTATCCGCTGCCCGGCAATGGCGAGATGACCCGCGCGACCCGGCGCTCGGTGTCCAAGGATTTTGTCAACTGGAGCGACCCCGAATGGATCAGCTACGGCAGCCAGCCGATCAACCAATTCTACACGAACGCGATCACGCCCTATTTCCGCGCCCCGCACATTTACCTCGGGTTCCCCATGCGCTTCCTCCTGTCGCGCAATGCCAAGTTGCCGGCGGAATACGACGCGCTGCGCGGCAAGAGCCTGACCGATTCGGTTTTTATCAGCAGCCGCGACGGGATCAACTGGAGCCGGCGCTTTCTGGGCGCGTTTGTACTACCCGGCCCGGATCCGCTCAACTGGACCGATCGCAACAACACGGTCGCGCTCGGGCTGGTTCCCACTGGCAAGGACGAGATGTCCGTCTACTATCTGCAGCACTTTCGGCTGCCCTCGATCCACGTGCGCCGCGGCGTCCTGCGCCTCGACGGCATTGTCTCGGTCAACGCGCCGTACGAGGGCGGCGAACTCGTGACCAAGCCGATCACGTTTTCCGGCCGCACGCTGGTCGTTAACTACGCCACGTCCGCGGCGGGCTACCTGCGCGTGGAACTGCAGGATGCCAGGGGCCAACCCCTGCCCGGCTTCGCGCTCAAGGATTCGCTGGAGTTGTTTGGCGATTCGGTGCGCCAGGTGATTTCCTGGGACGCCAATCCCGATCTGAAGCGCCTGGCCGGCACGCCGGTCCGCATCCGTTTCGTGATGAAGGATGCCGATCTGTATTCGTATCAATTCCAGGAATAGCGCGGCCTCAATCGACTTCGCCGGCAAATCTCATGACCAAGAAAATACTGTCATTGATCAGTGCGCTGTTGTTGCCCCTGAGCCCACTGCTGCCGGCCGCCGAGCTGGCCGGCACCGGGCCGATCAACCTCGGTTCCCGCCACGAACTTTTTATCGACGACTACCTGGTCGAGTCGGTCCATGGACTGACGTGGAAGATGCACGAGCCCAGGAAAGCGGAGGTCGCGCTCCAGTTCGATGCGCCTTGGGAAGGAAACAACTGCCACTATGTCAGCGTGTTCAAGGACGGCGAAAAGTACCGGATGTATTACCGGGCCGTGGCCGGCAAGGATGCGCCGGCCAGCGGCGTGGGCTGGCGGGATTTCGTGTGCATGGCGGAGAGCGACGATGGGATCAAATGGCGTCGGCCGAACCTGGGCCTCTACGAATTCGAGGGCAGCAAACAGAACAACATCATCCTCATGAACGACGAGGCGACGCACAACTTCGTGGCGTTTCGGGACGACAACAGTGCGGCGCCCCCCAGTGAGCGTTACAAAGCGGTGGGCGGTGGCCGACAGGGTCTTTTCGGCTACGTCTCCCCGGACGGAGTCCATTGGCGGCGCCTTTCTGAGCAGCGCCTGATTACCAACGGATATTTTGATTCCCAGAATCTCGCCTTCTGGGATCCCGTCCGGCAGCAATACTGGGCCTATGTGCGGGGCTTCTATCAAAGACCCGGCAGCGGCGAGGGGATTCGCGGGATCCGGGTGGCCACCTCCAAGGATTTCATTCACTGGACGGACACCGAGCGGATCGATTTGGGTGACAGTCCCGCGGAGCATTTCTACACGAACGCAATTACGCCGTATTTTCGCGCCCCGCACATCATGGTCGGCTTTCCCATGCGTTTGCTGCCGCAAAGGCAGGCGGAACTGCCGCGGGAATTTGACCTGTTACGGGGCGAGGGGGTCTCGGACTCGGTCTTCATGAGCAGTCGCGACGGCCGGAAGTGGGACCGGCGTTTCCTCGAGGCGTGGGTTCGGCCGGGGCTTGGCGCCCTGAACTGGACCGACCGGAGCAATGCAGTCGCCGCGGGTGTCGTGCCGACGGGCCCGGACGAAATTTCGATCTATCTGGTTGAGCATGTCAGGCTGCCCACCGCCCACCTCCGCCGCCTGACGCTCCGTCCCGACGGTTTTGTCTCGCTCAACGCCCCGGCGGCCGGGGGAGAGGTCGTCACGAAGCCGTTTGTCTTTCAAGGCAGCCAGCTCCTGGTTAATTTTGCCACTTCGGCCGCCGGCAGCCTGCGGGTCGAGATCCTCGATGAAGCCGGTCAGCCGATCCCGGGGTTTGCGCTGAAAGATTCCGCCGATCTTTTCGGCGACAGCGTGCAGCAACGGGTCAACTGGGACAACCAGGGCTGGGATGTCGGACAGAGCTGGCCCAAGGACACCAATCGCATCGTCGCCCGGCTCGACCAGAACCGCCGCCAGGCAAACCTCGGCTGGAGCGTCAAGCAACTGGCCGGCCAGACCGTGCGCCTGCGTTTTGTGCTCAAGGACGCCGACCTCTTTGCGTTTCAGTTCAAGGAATAGGGTTCCTTCGCCGACTGCCTTCCATCACCGCTGCCGACCCTTCAAAATATGCGAACGCCCAGGACTCTCTCATCCGTCCCGTCCCTCGTGGTTAGTCTGGCCTGCCTGGTTCACCTTTCGGCGCAGCCGCCGCCCACGCCGCCGGGTGCGGTGACCGACATCGGTTCCCGGCGCGAACTGTTCGTTGACGGCTTCCTGGTGCAGGAGCTGAAAGGCGGCGCGGAACTTCGCCAGCATCATCCCGTGGCGCAGGAGTTGGTGATGGTCTTTGACCAGCCGTGGGAGGGCAATGCGACCGCGTACAATGCGGTTTTCAAGGATGGCGACCGCTATCGCATGTACTACCGGGCGTGGAACCTCTCCGTCACGCCGCAGGGGGTGGAGCCGGGCGACAACCCGCAAATCACCTGTTACGCGGAAAGCGACGACGGGCTCCACTGGCGCCGGCCGAATCTCGGACGGCACGAGTTTAAGGGATCCAAGCAGAACAACATCATCTTTGTTCAGGGCGAGATCGGGGGCGTGAAGCTCGAGACGGGGGCGCCGGCCGTTTTTCGGGATGAGAATCCGAACGCGCCGGCGGACGCGCGTTACAAGACGTTTCTGCATTACCAGAAATACGGTGGCGGCATGGTGCCGCTCAAGTCGCCGGACGGCCTCGCCTGGTCGCTGATGAGCAACACCCCGGCCATCGCGGACAGCCATCGCAACGCGTTCGACGCGCAAAACTGCGCGTTCTGGGACGCGGCGCGGGGCGAGTATCGCGCGTATTGGCGCTATTATGAGCAGTCGCACGGCGGGCGCGCCATTCGCACGGCGACGTCCAAGGATTTTCTCCATTGGGAGAACCGGGCCGACCTCAAATATGTGGATTCGCCTCCGGAGGAACTCTACGAAAACTACATCTCGCCGTATTTCCGGGCACCGCATTTGTTGATCGGTTTTCCCGTGCGCTATGTGGAGCGGGGCTGGTCGGACTCGATGCGGGCGTTGCCCGAGCTCGAGAATCGCGAGAACCGCGCGAAATCGAGCGAGCGTTACGGGACCGCTTTGACCGAGACATTGTTCATGGCCAGTCGCGACGGCGTGTTGTTCAAACGCTGGAACGAGGCTTTTCTGCGCCCGGGACCCGAGCGGCCGGGCAGTTGGAACTACGGGCACCTTTACAGCGGATGGCAGGTCGTCGAAACCAAGGCGGCCATCGCCGGTGCGCCGAACGAACTCTCGCTCTATGCCAGCGAGGCGTATTGGAGCGGGCAGGAGAATTCGGGTCACAGCAGTGCCTTGCGCCGCTACACCTTGCGGCTCGATGGGTTTGTCTCGGCCCAGGCCCCGATGAGCGGCGGCGAACTGATCAGCAAGCCACTCCGGTTTCGTGGCCGGCGGCTGGCGCTCAATTTTGCCACTTCGGCCGCGGGCAGCGTGCGCGTCGAAATCCAGGACGCGAACGGCCAGCCGCTGCCGGGCTTCGCGCTAAGTGACTGCGCGCCGATCTTCGGCGACGCCATCGAGCGGGCCATTAGCTGGAAGCAGGGGAGCGATGTCAGGGCGCTCGCCGGCCAGGCCGTACGTCTGCGCTTCGTGCTCAAGGATGCGGACGTCTTCGCCTTTCAATTCAGGGAATAGCATTTCCCGTCCCCGCGGATGCGGAATCGGCGGTGACCGATGCGCCGTCCGCCCCGCGCCGAACTCTTGAGCCCACCCCAGTTTCCATGGATCGCTGCAACCGGAACCTCCCGGGACTGATTCTGGTCGGCTCGGCCCTCCTGGGCGCCGCCTTGACCGCCGCGTCGGCGGGGCCTCCCGCGGCCATCGGCAGCCGGTTGGAATTGCTCGTGGACGACGCGCTGATCGAGCGCATGGAGGGTGTCGCGTTCAAGTTGCATCCGCCCAGGGCGGCCGAAGTCAGCCTGGTCTTCGATCAACCTTGGGAAGGCGCGGGCAATCACTACCTCACGGTCTTCAAGGACACGGACCGCTACCGGCTGTTTTATCACTCCGTGGTCGGCAAAAGCAGCGACGCGAGCGGCTCCGGCTGGGTCAGCTACACCTGTGGCGCCGAAAGCAAGGACGGCATCACGTGGACCCGGCCCAATCTTGGAATTCACGCGTTCAACGGTTCGAAGGAAAATAACATCATTTACCCGAAATATGGCTCCAAGGATGGGGCCTTGCTGTTCCCGCACCGCGACGTGAATCCCGCGGCGCCGCCCGAGCGGCGCTACCTGGCTCCCGGCGTGCGTGTGTTGACGAGCGCCAGCCCGAGCTTTGATGCAGCCGGCGGCGCCGGGGAGCAGCGGGGGCTGTTTCTATTCGCCTCAGCGGACGCCGTACATTGGCGCACGCTGAGTGACGAGCCGATCGTGACGAATCGCAGCGTTTTTTATTCGCCGCCCAATCTCCTCGACAGCGACAACTCGTTGTTTTGGGACGTGCCGTCCGGGCAGTACTTTCTCTACATCCGCGACCAGTGGCTGGCCCCGGGTTCGGGCGCGGCGATTCGCGGCATGCGCCGGACAACTTCCAAGGACCTGGTGCACTGGTCGTATCCCGAATGGATTCAGATGCATCCGTCCCCGCCGGACGAGTTCTACACCTCCGGCGCCCGGCCGTATTTTCGGGCGCCGCATTTCTACCTGGCCTTCCCGATGCGCTTCCTTGCGCACCGCAATGCGCTGCTGCCGCCCGAGTACGAAAAACAGCGGGGCAAGGGCCTCTCGGACACGGTCTTCATGAGCAGCCGCGACGGCCTGCACTGGGACCGCCGGTTTCTCGATGCGTTCATCCGTCCCGGCCTTGACCCGCTCAAGTGGACTGATCGCAGCAATCACACGGGACAGGGCCTCGTGCCGACCGGGCCGAATGAGATGTCGATCTACGTGCTGGAGTATTTCCGCCTGCCCGCACCCCAGGTGCGACGCTACGCGATGCGCACGGACGGCATCGCCTCCATCAATGCGCCCTACGCGGGCGGCGAATTCACCACCAAGCCCCTCGTCTTTGCCGGCCGCCGCTTGGTGATCAATGCCTCCACCTCCGCCGCCGGCGGGGTCCGGGTCGAGATCCTCGATGCGGATGGCCGCCCGTTCGACCGCTACGCGCGGGCCAACGCGATCGAGTTCTTCGGCGACTCGATCGAGCAGGAGGTCCGCTGGGATCAGGGTCCCGATCTCAGCGCCCTCGCCGGCCAATCCGTCCGCCTGCGCTTTCTCATGAAGGACGCCGACCTCTATGCCTTCCAATTCAAGGATTAGCCTTGCCCACAGCCCGCGCCAAAACCGGCGGGCGCTCGAAAACCCGAACTCTTGCCAACCCCAGGAATGAAATCCCTCAAACTCACTCCCGGCCTCCTGTCCTTCGCGGCGGGCCTGGCCGGGCTCATGCCCGCGTCAGCCCAGCAACCGGCACGGTCGCCCGCGGCGATCACCGACATCGGATCCCGCCGCGAGCTGTTCGTCGACGACTTCATGATTGAGCGGCTGACCGGCCGGGCCGGGCTGCGGCTGCACCAGCCCACTCCCCGCGAAGTGGTATTCGTCTTCGACGCGCCTTGGGAAGGCAGCGGCAGCGGTTACCACAATATTTTCAAGGACGGAAATAACTACCGCATGTACTACAAGGGGGTACAGATCGATCCGGTGAAGGAGACCGACCCGAAAAAGCACACCAGCTACCTGAAGGCGGTTCCGCTGTGCTATGCGGAGAGCGACGACGGCATCCACTGGCGCCGCCCTTCGCTCGGCCTGAACGAGTTCAACGGTTCGAAGGACAACAACATCGTCCTGCTGGGTGGGACGATGGATGGCGTGGACATCGATCCCGGTGCGGCGGCGGTGTTCAAGGATGAGAATCCGGCGGCGCCGGCGGATGCGCGCTACAAGGCGATCCTGATGTCCCGCAACCCGACCAGGGGGCTGGTCGTGCTCAAATCGGCGGACGGCCTTCGCTGGTCGCTGCTGACGAAGCAGGCGGTCATCACCGCGGGCGCTTTCGATTCGCAGAATCTTGCGTTTTGGGACCCAAGTCTCGGCGGATACCGTGCCTATTGGCGCTACTTTTCCCGCGATCCGCGGGACGCGACGCTGACTCAGACGTCCGGCGGGCTGACTCCTCGCGCAACGCAGGGGGCCGTCCTGGGATACGGCCAGTCGATCGAGGGCGCCTCCGTGCACCTCGGCGTGCGGTCGATCCGCACGGCTACGTCAAAGGACCTGATTCACTGGGAAGCCATGGCCAACCTTCGCTATGGCGACTCGCCGGAGGAGCATCTTTATACCAACCAGGTGAAACCCTACCCCCGGGCGCCTCACCTACTGATCGGAATCCCCACGCGATACGTTGAGCGGGAGCTTAAAGGAGGGAGCCTCGATGACGCCCGGGCGCCGGCGGGACCGGAGAAGACGCGCCTCTGGTCCGCGTCCCTGCGGGCGCTGCCAGAGCTGAAAGAGCGTGAACTGCGCTCGGGCGCGAGCGAGCGCTACGGCGCGGCCCTCACCGAGGGCGTGCTCATGGCGAGCCGGGATGGGGTGAACTTCAAGCGCTGGAACGAGGCGTTCGTTCCGCCGGGGATCGAGCGCGACGGCGTGTGGAACTACGGGCAGAATTTCATGGCCTGGTACATGGTGGAGACCAGGTCCGCCGACGCGGCGGCGCCGAACGAGCTGTCCTTTTACGGCACGGAGAGCATGTGGACGGGGAAAAGCAACGAACTGCGCCGCCACACCCTGCGGCTGGACGGCTTCGTCTCCGTGCAGGCGCCGCGCGCGGGTGGGGAACTGCTCACGAAATCGTTCCGCTTCCGGGGCAGCCGGCTAACCCTGAATTTTGCGACCTCGGCCGTCGGCTCCGTCCAGGTGGAGGTCCAGTCGGAGGACGGGCGGCCGTTGCCCGGTTTCACGCTCGCGGATTGCGAGGAAACTTTCGGCGACACGGTGGAGCGGCCCGTAACGTGGAAAAAAGGAACCGACGTCAGTTCGCTCGCCGGCAAGGCGGTTCGGCTGCGTTTCGTGCTCAAGGACGCCAATCTCTATGCTTTCCAATTCAAGGAATAGCCTTCGCCGCAACCCGTCGACCCGGACCTCACGCGAGAACCGGGCCGGACGATTTATCAACTCGGACCATAACTTCAAGATGCACTCCTCAAAGCCTACCCACGTCTTCCTGCCTTTGGCGGCCGCACTGGCCGCGCTTTTTTCCGCGCTGGCCTACGGCGCGACCGCTCCGTCCGCCGCCGTGCTCGACATCGGCTCCCGGCGCGAACTTTTCGTCGACGGCCAGCTCGTGGATCAGTTGAAAGGGAAAGCCCGGCTGCGCTTGCACGCGCCGGTGCCCCGCGAGGCGGTCATGGAGCACGATGCCCCATGGGAGGGCAGTGCCACCGCCTACCACAGCGTCTTCCAGGACGGTAAACTCTACCGCATGTACTACCGGGCTTGGCAGCTCACCGTGACCCCGACGAAGCTCGATACCGACGACCATACGACGTATTTGTGCTACGCGGAGAGCGACGATGGCATCCGGTGGCGGCGCCCGGAGCTGGGCTTGCACGAGTTCAGGGGATCGAAGGCCAACAATATCGTCATTTCCAGTGGGCGGGTCGGCGGCGTTGACGTCGAGACCAGCTGCCCCGCGGTTTTCAAGGACGAGAATCCCGCCGCCGCCGCCGATGCCCGCTATAAGGCGTTTCTCTTTTCCAGGACACCGCGCGGCCTGCTGGCGTTCAAATCACCGGACGGCATTCATTGGTCGCCCATGAGTCCCCGGCCGGTCATCACCGATGGCGCGTTTGACTCTCAGAACCTCGCGTTCTGGGACGGCGTGCGCGGCGAGTATCGCGCCTATTGGCGGTTTTTTTCCAGAGGCACGCCGGGTTCGCCCTACGTCGGCGTGCGGGCCATCCGGACCGCGACGTCCAAGGATTTCCTGCACTGGGAAAATCAGGCGGATCTCAGCTACGTGGATTCGCCGCCGGAGCACCTTTACACGAATCTGGTCAAACCCTACCATCGCGCTCCGCAACTGCTGGTCGGTTTTCCGATGCGTTATGTCGAGCCGGAACTCGGCCAGGCCGCGGCCGATGATGCCCGCGAGCCGGCGGGCCCGGACCGCCTGCGCCAATGGTCTCCGTCCATGCGCGCCCTGCCCGAACTCGGACCCCGCGAAATGCGCGCCAAGGCCAGCGAACGCTATGGCTCCGCCCTGAGTGAGACCCTCCTCATGGCCAGCCGAGACGGAGTGAACTTCAAGCGCTGGAACGAGGCCTTCATCCGGCCGGGCCCCGAACGCGAAGGCACTTGGATGTACGGTCAGCTTTATGCCGGCTGGCACCTCGTGGAAACGAAGTCCGCGCTCGACGGCGCTCCGGACGAACTTTCGATTTATGCGACGGAGAGTTATTGGACGGGACACAGCAGTATTCTGCGCCGCTACACCTTGCGGCTGGACGGCTTCGTCTCCGTGGAGGCGCCGCTGAGCGGTGGTGAAGTGATCACCAAGCCGGTGAGTTTTCGCGGCCGGCACCTGGAACTCAATTTCGCCACCTCCGCCGCAGGCAGCGTGCGCGTCGAAATCCAGGACTTGGACGGCAAGCCGCTCCCCGGTTTCGCCATCGATGACTGCCCTCAGATCTTCGGCGACGCCATTGGCCGGCCGGTGACCTGGACGAAGGGCAGCGACGTGCGCGCCATCGCCGGCCGACCGGTTCGCCTGCGCTTCGAATTGAAGGACGCCGACCTCTTCGCGTTTCAGTTCAGGGATTAGGGTCAAGATCATGCCCAATGCGTGGGCTTGCCTCGAAAAAGTGGACCGTGATTCAGGCGGCTTTGCTGTCGTTTAGGGTGTGTTGTTTTTCGAAGACCACAGGGGATACGTAGCCGAGTGAGCTGTGGCGCCTCCTCGGGTTCCCCTCGGATTTACTCATGGTTACTTGCCTTTACGCTGAACTGGACCCCGGAGTTGGAGCCTTATAACGAAAAAAATTGGGTGGGTGAAGGGCAGGTTAGGGCGAAAAGTTCTGAGTGCAAACGCAGAGCTGAGCTGATTGACAGGGGCCCATGGGTCCGCCGATACTCAAGCCGCAGACCCGGTCGGCTTAAGGTCGTCGAGCGAGCGGCGAGGTCGCGTCTGGTTGTATTCGTCGCGGAAGAAGTCGATCTGTTCTGGGGCGTGAGTGAGGTTGATAAATTCGCGTTTCTTGAGGCCCTTCTTGCGGAACTATTAGATCGTTCCATTAAAAACTAGCCATGAAGGCGAGGGTCCGATACAGTCGGGCATTGAAAAGACACGAGCTCGGAGGGCGAACTTGGTGATCACGGCGGAAGAAAACCAATGGCTGGAGGAGACGGCTGCCTCGAAGAAAGGCCAGAAGCGACACGCGACGCGGGCGGCGATTATGCTCGGCTACGCCAACGGCGAGAGCATCTCGGAGTTGGCGCGGCGGCTGGCCCTGACGCGAGCAAGCGTGGGAACGTGGGTCGATCGGGCGCTGGAGGTGGGCGTCTATAGCGCGATCTTCGATACGCCGCACGGCGCGGAGCCGAAGATCACGGAGGCGGACTTGGCCTGGGCCGTGTCGATCGCCTGTCGCAAGCCCAAGGATTTGGGTTACGCGGCCGAGGTCTGGAGCCGCTCGGCGCTGGCTGAGCACCTGCGCCGACATGCGCAGGCCGAAGGGCATCCGGCGCTGTCGAGAGCCGCGAAGTCGACGGTGCAGCGCCTGCTCACCAAGCACGCCCTGCAGCCGCAGAAAGTGGGATACTATCTGGAGCGCCGCGATCCGGAGTTCGACCGGAAGATGGCCGAGGTGCTTGCGGTCTACACCGAGGTGTCCGCTCGCGAAGAGCCCGATCCGACGATGGCCACTGTCTCGGTCGATGAGAAGCCCGGCGTCCAGGCGATTGCCAACACCGCTCCGGACCTTCCTCCCGTTCCGGGGGTGCATCGACAACACGCACGCGACCACGAGTATCGTCGTCTCGGAACCTGCTCGATCATCGCCGGGCTCGACCTCGCCACAGGCAGGGTCATCGCGCGCGTCGAGCGCCGCCACCGCAGCCGCGAATTCGTCGCGTTGCTGCGCGACCTCAATGCCGCCTATCCCCCGGACATGAGGATCCGGTTGATCCTCGACAATCACTCCGCCCACCTCTCGCGAGAAACTCGCGCGTACCTCGCTTCCGTGCCCAACCGATTCCTCTTCGTGCTCACTCCCAAGCACGGGTCCTGGCTCAATCTCGTCGAAACGCTCTTCGCCAAGATGGCCCGCACTTTCCTCCGACACATCCGCGTCTCTTCTTGGGAGGAACTGCGTGATCGCATTCTTCTGGGTATCGCCGAGATCAATGCCCACCCCGTCGTTCATCGCTGGCGCGCAACCTAGATGGTCAGTTTTCAATGGAACGCTCTACTAGCCCTTGAGGCTGTCGCTGACGTCGTTCCGCCGTCATGGCTCACCGTGTTCCCCTCGACGCCAAGGAGGAACGCCGGGCGACTAGCGACCAGCGTGTTCAAGCAGTTGGATTCCCCTTCTTCCCTGAGATCGGCAGCGGAACCGCGTTGTTGCAGCAGCACGTGGAGCTTCGCCGGCGACCCATCGTGGCCGACTACACTCGAGTCATGCCGTTGCGAGCCATGCGTGGCCAAGTGACGCCAACACCGTTGAAACGGGCAAAGCGTAGTGACGATGTGTCGTCGACTCCTGCGCGATGCTCGGATCTGGCGATTGCCGTAGGCGGGCTCGCATCGGCCCGTCCGATGCCTTCCGCGTCATCCGCAAGCGCTGGCGGAGACTGGCGTTTTGTTAGTAAGTAGGCCCCTTTTTGTTAGTAAGTAAGGCCGGCTTTTCGTCTCCTCCTGCTTTGTAAGTCCGCGCTCATCATTGAGTTGGGAAAGCATGGAGCGGCTGGACGGAATCGAACCGACGATACCTCTTTGGAAGAGAGGAGTTTTACCACTAAACTACAGCCGCGGAATAGCGGGAGTGTTTGCAGCACGCCGGCGAGGTCAAGCCTCGGCGGGGGGCCTCGGTCTTTGGCGTCGAGTGGTCGCCGGCGCGAGACCCCGGGGCCCGGCTCCTGAGTCTCCGGTCTCGCCAGCCCGCGCGGTGCGGCGAGCGATCCCGCCTTCCGCAGATCCGGCGCGACAGCGGGGCGGGGATCGTCAACGCTCCCGCGCGTCTCCGTGAATCTCGTCCTTCTCGAACGCCATGAACTCAGTCGGCCGCTGCCGGCCGACGACCCGCGCGCGGTCCATGTCTTGACCGTGCTGCGGCGGGTGCCGGGCGAGACGTTCGATGTCGGGTTGATTGATGGGCCGCGGGGCAAGGCCGCCGTGCGGGCGGTCGACTCCGCCGGTCTGCACCTGGAGTTCACGTGGGGTCCGCCTCCGCCACCGCTGTCGCCGCTCACGTTGCTCGTGGGTCTCGCCCGACCCCAGACCGCCCGCAAGATTCTCCAGGAGGCGACGACGCTGGGTGTGGCGGCGTTGCACTTCGTGCGGACCGAGCGTTCCGAACCGCAGTACGCCCAGAGCAGTTTGTGGTCCTCCGGGGAATGGCGCGACCATCTCTGCGCCGGCGCCGCACAGGCGTTCACCACACAGTTGCCGCGCGTGACGTGGGACACGGAGTTGTCGGCACATCTTGCGGCGGGGTTGGCCGGGGCGTGTGGGAGCGATGAATCCGCGGGCCCCAGCGGAGTGAACGAACCCGCTGAGTCGCACCGATCCGCCCGGTCAAAGGATTCCGCGCCACCGATGGACCGCGCGGGACTTGCGGGCGTCGCGAACATTCCGGGCGGCTCGAGCTCAGCGGTCGCAGCGGTGGCGCCGTCGGTGGAGGGCGGAATCCGCCGCCTGGCCCTCGACAATTACGAAGCCACCGCGCCGCTCGGGGCGTGGCGCTTGGCATCGGGCGAGGCGTGCGTGCTTGCGATCGGACCCGAGCGGGGGTGGGGGCCGCGCGATCGCGACGCTTTGCGGGCGGCGGGCTTTGCCTTGGCGCATCTCGGGCCGCGCGTGCTGCGCAGCGAGACCGCAGTGGTCGCGGCGCTCGCGATCCTGCGTGCCGATTCAGGCTTCGCTTAAGCCAGGCGCGCGCCGGAAGATCGTCACGCCGGGCTGGCGCGCCCCGGTGCCGCCGATGCGTTTCACCGCGACCCAGCGGGGATCCGTGAGCGCGAGTTCTCCCGGCGTCTCAAACACGAGGAGCGGATCCCCACCGGGTGGCAGCCAGCCGGCGACCGACGCGAAGAGGCGCGGCGCGAGTTCGGGGATCACCTCGTAAGGCGGATCAATGAAGACGAGGTCGGCGGGCGCCGTCCCCGGACGCGGGGTCCACGTCACCGCGTCGGCGGTCACGATCTCGCCGAGGTCGCGGGGTTCGCGCCGGAGGCTGCGGGCCACGGCGGCGAGGTTCTGCCGGATCAACCCAGCGGTGCGGGCATGACGCTCGACGAAGACGCCGGACTCCGCCCCCCGGCTCAGCGCTTCGAGGCCGTAGGCTCCACTGCCGGCGAAGAGGTCCACGAAGCGGGCCCCGGCGAGGCGCGGTGCGAGGCTGGAAAAGAGCGCCTGCCGCAACCCGTCCGTCGCCGGCCTCACCGCGTCGCCGGCCGGAACCGACAGCGGGATGCCCCGGGCGGTGCCGCCGCTGATCCTCATGACGCTCCCCCGGCCGCGAACG
>Ga0169931_10006163_pt1 | contig 18173 bp, 11 predicted proteins | sample Kivu_15m_20L_FD_129675 | JGI IMG/M metagenome (GOLD analysis project Ga0169931, IMG submission 129675) | Freshwater microbial communities from Lake Kivu, Western Province, Rwanda to study Microbial Dark Matter (Phase II) - Kivu_15m_20L... | ecosystem: Environmental > Aquatic > Freshwater > Lake... | reverse complement strand
ATTCATACCCATATTATTCATACCCATATTATTCATACCCATATTATTCATACCCATATTATTCATACCCATATTATTCATACCCATATTATTCATACCCATATTATTCATACCCATATTATTATTCATATTATTATTCATATTGTTATTCATATTGTTATTCATATTATTATTAAGTGATTGATTTGACTGATCTAAATTTAACCATTTACGTGCTAAAATCATTTGTTCATCATTATTCATATTATTTGTATTATTATAACCACCATATTGACTTATTCTCATATCCATTTTTTTTGCAAGATCATCAGCATAATTTTTTTTTCCATCATTTTGTGGAAATTTTGATTCATTTTCTACTTCTAATGGCATACCATATTCTCCTGCAGCATTTATAAAAAGTCCTGGTCCAACATTATTACTAATTTGTGAAAAAGAAGCATAACCTCCAGTATCTGAATAACTTCCATATTCTTTTGAAGGTTCTGATATTTGTTGTGGATGATTTGGATTTTTCATTTTATTCATAATTTCATCAGGTCTTAAAAATGAATTATTATTAGTACCAACTAGTCCATATTTACTTGTTCTATTATGTTGATTATTTTTATCAAAATTGGAATTGGAATTGAAATTTTGATTGAAATTTTGATTGATATATGGATTAGTATTTTGTTTAGATTTAGAATTATATGAATTTTTTTTATCATTAAATATTTCCAAACAATCTTTTAAACTTTTATTATTCATTTTCATAATATATTCTTTTGAACTAATATTTTGTGGTTTTATATTTCCATATTTTCCAAATGTTATTTTCATTTGTTTCATAATTATATTTTTACATTTTATAACAACATCATTATTTAATTGTTCTTTACTTAATTCAAGATTTATTATTAATTGTTTAGTTAAATTACCAACATTTTTTTCTGAAAAAAAATATTTCTCCATTTATTATTATTAATATAATATTATTTTATCTTATTTTTTATTAAATTAAACATTTAAAATATTAAATTTTATTATTTCATTTTTTAATATATTTTATATAAATAATTAATGTATATTTTAAAAAAACAAAATATTTATATTTATTATATACAACTATTTTAAATGAATAATAAAAATAATGTTCCCAAATATCAAATTTCTGGAATACAACCAAATTATTCATATGCAAATAATCAAAATTTAACATTTGATCAAAGTTCAATTTCTTCAACGGGTTATAGTAATCCAAATCAATTAGAAAATGCAGTAAATCAGCAACAAAATTATATTAATAATTATAATAATTTTAAACCACTTAGTACTTTTGATAAAAATGTTAATAATTCTGCAAATTTAGAAAATTTAAAAGATTATTCACAATTTAATATTAATAATAATTTTAAATCAAATAAACCAATTATGTTTATGCCTGATAATAAAAATAAACATGAAACCTTATATGATAATTTAAATGAAAATTTATTAAGAGAAGCACTTAAAGAATATAGACTAAATATTGATTCATCTGATAGAAATGTTATTTTATATCCTGATCCTTTTAATTATGTTGTATATTTAGGACCTATTACTAATTCAGGAATTGCACCTGTAGTATCTAAACCAAATTTAACAAGTGAATATAGAAGTTTTAATAAAAAAAATAATATCTCAAATAATTATGTAAATAATATTCAAAATAATATTCAAAATAATGTTGCAGATAATCCAGATGAAAAAATATTTATATTTGATAATCCTGATCTTATTAAAGAATATACATTAAAACTTGAAAGATCATTTGATCCAAATATTATTAGAGATTTTAAAAATGTTTATTATGTTAGATTAGATTGTGCAGTTATACCTAGATATAATTCAATTTGTATTAATAAATGTTGGAATTTTTGTAGAAAAAAACATCATCAAAAAAATTTTTTTAAAGATGAATATGATAGAATTAAAGATTATTGTATATTAAATAATAGATATATTCCTGATGATAGAAATGAATATAATCCTTTGGGTGATAGATTTATTCAAATATTTATTAAAGAATTACAAAGTATAAGAAATTTTGGAACAAATCCTGTTACTGATAAATCTTTTTTACTTATTTATGATAAAACTTTAGGAGCACTCTATTTAAAATTAATTCCATATTCTGCTACTAAAACTTATCCAGAATCATTATTGGGTAATCTTAATAAATTATCAATACAATTTTTTGATTCTTGGGGACAACCTTTAACTATTAATACTACTCAAATTGATTATGAAAAAAATCAAATTTTAAATACTATATTAATTGATCCTGCAAAATGTTGTATTTCAAAATTTTTATTACCAAAAAATAAAAATTTTGAAGAAGTTATTAAAAATTTAAATGAAATTATTAAATGTTTTATAATAATTAATTATGATGTTGAAATTTGTATACCTTTTTATACACCTTTTGATTATCTAAATAATAATACAAATATACAATTTCATGATGAATGTATTGATAATAAATTATTTTATATTAATCAAAAAAAATTTGATATTAAAAATTTATATGAAGAATTAGATGCTTTTGTTACACCTACTGGTTTTATTGAACAAATTAAAATTAACAAAAATAAAAATAAAATTAAATTAAATATTAATGAATATTTAAACAATGTATTGTGGTTTGATTTTAATATAGATAATTATGAACAAATATATCATAATGTTGAATCATTTGATTATAATTATAAAAATTTTGGTTTTAATATTTTAGATAAATTAAAAACAGAAATTATTAATATTCCTGTTAATCGTAATTTCCAAAATTTTTTAACATTTTTAGTTGGTATCTGGGAAAATGAATTAAATACAAAAATTGATTATAGAAATTAATTTTTATTTTCTGATTCTGTATATTCAATTGGAACCTCATGATATATTTCCAAATTTTTTATTTTATCAATAACTTCTGTTTTTAATTTTATTTCATTTTCTATTTTGTTATTATTTATATCATTATATTTTCTACATATTGATTCTGGGGGTAAATTTAATTTATCTATTATTGTATTTATATTACGTATTGCTTGTTGATAATTATCATTTTTTTCTGCACATTCTGTAACTACTTTAATATTTTTTTCCTTATTATTTAATTCATTTTCTTTATTTAATATATATTCTAATCTTATTCTTTCATATTCTGTCATTCTTGAACTCAAACAATAATATGAATATAGTGTTACTAATAGTAATAATATTAATATTACAATTATTATTATTTTAATCATTATAATTATAAATATATCCTATATAAAAATTATTTTTAATATTAATTTGCATCATAATTTATTATTTTTAATATTAATTAGAATTCTAAAATTATTTTAATTCTAAAATATAAAATTAAATACAAATAATATAAAAATAATTAAATTAAATTTTATATTTATTTTAACATATATCACATACTAATTTTTAAACTCTTTTCATTTTATTAATACATTCTTTTCTTGTATTTATATCCATTTTTATAACTTCCAAAATATACAATTTTATTTGTAAAAACTTTGTATTCAATACCAAATGTTTTGTTTTTATTTAAAATGAAATTATTATGAAAATATCCATCATAAATAATTTCTCTATTAAAATATAATTTACCATTACCATTATAAGAATATTTATTATTATTAATATTGTAATTTAATTCACCATCATATATTATATTTTTAGTATCAAAATCAAAAATTTTTATATAAACAATATTAAAATTATAATATGGTAAAATATATTTTTCTTGTAATTTTAATTTATTATTATTTATTTTTATAATTATATCATAAAATAAAATTTCTTCAAAATAAGATAAATCATTAGCTAATTTTTTTTTTTTGTTAATATAACATTGAATTTTTTTAAAATATTTTCCTCTTGAAATATTAAAAATTAATATTTCAATATTGTTATGAAAAAAAGATATTTTACCATTTTTCAAAATATTGTTTTGATAATATCCGCTAATTATTATTTTCATATCATTATATATATTATCTAAATCATTTACATTATTGATTAAATTAATATTTAATAAATTAAAAATATTAAGAGTTGTATTACTTAGAAAATCAATATATTCTAAATAATTTTTCATAAATTTAAAACTTCTTTCAGATTTATAAGTAAAATTATCATTAATATCACCTTCAAAAATTATAGTATCATTAATATAATCTTTATTATTATTATTATTATTATTATTATTATTATTATTATTATTATTATTATTATTATTATCAATAAAATATCTTAATCTACAATTTTTATTATAATCTTTTTTCATTATAATTGTATTATTACTTTAAAAATTATATAAATTTTAATTATCAATTTTTATTTACACAAAAACATTTATGAAATTCTAAATATGTTAATGAATTTAATAAATCATTTATTAATTAATTTAAATCCCTACCTAATTTAATTATGTTAATGATAATAGTAAATTATTTATTGATTAATTAATACAAGAATAATCATTAAATTCTAAATATGTTAATGAATATGGTAAATTATTTATTGATTGATTAAAACAAGAATATTCATGAAATTCTAAATATATTAATGAATTTGGTAAATCATTTATTGGTTGATTAAATTTACAACCTAATATTAAATCTGTTATTGAATTTGGTAAATTATTTATTGGTTGATTAAATTCTTCACCTAATATTAAATGTATTAATGATAATGGTAAATTGTTTATTGATTGATTAAAACAAGAATATTCATGAAATTCTAAATATGTTAATGAATTTGGTAAATTATTTATTGATTTATTAAAATCATTACCTATTATTAAATGTGTTATTGATTTTGGTAAACAATTTATTGATTGATTAAAATTTTTACCTAATGTTAAATGTGTTATTGAATTTGGTAAATTATTTATTAGTTGATTAAAATTCCAACCTAATTTTAAATATGTTATTGAATTTGGTAAATTATTTAATGGTTGATTAAAATTCCAACCTAATTTTAAATATGTTATTGAATTTGGTAAATTATTTAATGGTTGATTAAAATCACAACTTAATATTAAATGTGTTATTGAATTTGGTAAATCATTTATTGGTTGATTAAAATTACAACTTAATATTAAATGTGTTATTGAATTTGGTAAATCATTTATTGGTTGATTGAAACACCAACCTAATGTCAAATATGTTATTGAATTTGGTAAATCATTTATTGGTTGATTAAAACAATTACCTAATGTTAAATTTGTTATTGAATTTGGTAAATCATTTATTGGTTGATTAAAACAATCACCTAATGTTAAATATGTTAATGAATTTGGTAAATTATTTATTGGTTGATTAAAATTCCAACCTAATGTTAAATATATTAATGAATTTGGTAAATTATTTATTGATTGATTAAAATTCCAACCTAATGTTAAATATGTTAATGAATTTGGTAAATAATTTATTGGTTGATTAAAATACCAATCTAATATTAAATGTGTCATTAAGTTTGGTAAATTATTTATTGGTTGATTAAATTTATCACCTAATGTTAAATATATTAATGAATTTGGTAAATTATTTATTTGTTGATTAAAACAATAACCTAATATTAAATGTGTTATTGAGTTTGGTAAATTATCTATTGATTGGTTAAAATAATAACTTAATATTAAATGTGTTATTGAGTTTAGTAAATTATTTATTGGTTGATTAAATACAGATTTTTTCCAATTTTTATAATCATTATTACATTTATTTTCTGTTTTTAAACATATTTCAATATTATCATAATTATTAAAATATACTGTATCACATAATTTTATTACTTGAATTATTTCATCATCTAATATTTTATTAAAATTCCAATCAAATACTATTATATTGTTTACTACTTGATGATATGACATTTTAATATTAATAAGTATATACTTTAAGTTTATTTCAATTTTTTATTATTAATAAGTATATACTTTATAAATTTATTTCAATTTTTTTATTATTAATATTATACTATATCATATTTACAAGATACTTAAATTTTACTTTTTGTTTTATTTTATTTTATTTTTTTAATAATAATGGCAAATTATTTATTAATTGATTAAAACTATAACTTAATATTAAATATATTATTGAGTTTGGTAAACAATTTATTGATTAATTAAAACTATAAGTTAATGGTTAAATGTATTATGGAATTTGATAAATTATTTATTTGTTGATTAAAATAAGAATATTTATTAAATTTTAAATGTATTATTGAGTTTGGTAAATTATTTATTGGTTTGGTTAAAACAACTACCTAATTTTAAATATATTATTGAATTTGGTAAACAATTTATTGGTTGGTTAAAATTATAACCTAATGTTAAATATATTATAGAATTTGGTAAATTATTTATTGGTTGCTTAAATTTACTTCCTTTTATATATTTATCAGAATTATTATTATATTTATTATTTGTTTGTATATATATATCAATATTATCATAATTATTAAAATATACTGTATCACATAATTTTATTACTTGAATTATTTTATCATCTAATATTTTATTAAAATCCCAATCAAATACTATTATATTGTTTACTATTTTGTATGATATTTAATATTAAAAAGTATATACTTTTTAAGTTTATTTTAATTTTTTATTATTAATAAGTATATACTTTATATAAGAATCAAAAACAATATATTTTGTTTTATTAAGTAATAAAACTTATAAAACAACAAATAAAAATAAATTAAATAATAAAAATACAAAAATAATAACACCATATAAAATAAATATATTAATAAAATATAGTAATCCAACAAAATTTTTGTAGTAAATATTTATATAATTAATAATTTAAGAAATTCACTTTTTTATATTATTTAATAAAGAAATTTTATTGAATTACTATAAATATGATTTAAAATTATTTAAATTAATTAATTCTTCATTAAAGGATTAAATAAAAAAATAGTTGGATTATTATAAATATACTATATAATGAAAAAAAGTAAAAAAATAATCCAATTAAGATAATATAATAAAAAATAAATTTAAAAAATAAAAAGATAAAACAATTAATAATAATATCAATATCAATAAACAATAAAAAATAAAATAAAATAAAAAAGAGAAAATTTATTTTGAAAGAAATCAAAGATAAATTAATTATGATTATAAAAATATAAAAAAGAATTAAGAGATAAATTAATCAATAAATTAATTATTTTTTTTTTAAATTATTTTTTTTTATAAAATTTAAATAAAAATTTATTGATTAATTAATTTATTTTATCAAATTCTATATTTTTATAATTATTTATTGGAATTTCTCTTTTATTATACATATTTAATTTTACTTTATTTTTTATATTTAATTCAGTATTTTTTTTAGGATGTTTTTTTCTAAATTCTTGCATTTCAACATAATCATTATAAGTATCATTATCAATTTGAGGTCTATCTTTTGGATCTAATGTGAAATAATCTACATCGGGTTCATCTTCTGATAATAATTTATACCATCTGATTCCATTTTTAATCATTTGTTTATTATATTTTTTACCATCTAATCTATAATCACAATCAACTAAAAATTGTTCTTTGTCATATCCAAATTGTACAACTTTTTCAAGTAAATCGGGAAAAATATTATCCCAATTATCAATTATCCACTTTTTATTTTTATAAATCATAACCTTACCTCTATTTATATCACTAATATAAATATTATGATTTTCAGGATGATCTTTATTAAAATGAATGCCATCAATTGCTCTATTATATAAACCAATACCTTGAGATTTTATAGTATCAATAAAAATATTATGAGATATTTTACTTAAATCTTCTGAACCAAAATTAACTAATTTAATTATTGGATTATTAATTATTGTATTTGTTATGTTATTATTTGAATTTATATTATTAGTAATTTTATTTTTATTAACAATATTATTCATTTTTGTTTGTAATTTTTCATTAATTTTTATTACATCATTATGTTTTTCTTCTAATTCATTATATCTATCAGTCATTAATTTTAATCTATTTTCTATATCAGTTTTTTGCTTTTCTATTTTAATTTCTGATTCTTTTTTTTGTAACTCTAATTTATTATTTAATAGTTTAATTTGATTAACTAAAAAATTAGTTTGATTATCATGTTTAATATTATGATTTATATCCAGTTTTGTTTGATTAACAATCTTTTCTTCTTCTAATAAATTTATAAATATATTTTCTTTTTGTTTTTCTTGTAATCGTAAAATTTCACATTTTATATTATTAATATGTCTTTTTAAATTATCGGATCTAGTAAATAATTTTAAACAATATTGACAACAAAATTTTTTAATTACAGAATATATTTTATTTGATTTATTATCATTTTTATTATTTTTTTTTATTTCAGTTTTATTTTCTGATTCATTATCACTTTTATTATATATTTTTATTTCAGTTTTATTTTCTGATTCATTATCACTTTTATTATTTTTTTTTATTTCATTTTTATTTTTTTCCTCCCACTCCTCTCTTACTCCCAATTTAAACTGATTTTTTATACATGGTTTTTTTCTTTCTTGTGTATGTTGTATCCAATTACTTTTTTGACTAAATTTTTTTTTACATTTATTACAATAATATTCTTTCATTTTTAATATATATTAGTGTTATATATTTTTATATTAATTATTAAATCTGTTTTTTTACTGAAAAAATGTTGTTTTTCAGTAAAAATTGAATTTTCAGTAATTTTTTTTACTCTTTTTTTATATTTTTTCAGTTTTTTTACTGAATTTATTATACTTATATACTTTTTATATTTTTTTGGTTTTTCTTGAGAGAGTTGTCTTGAATTTATAAATATTAAAATTTTAAAAAATAATATTTTAATATTTAATTATAAATTTAATGTTTAATATTATAATAAAAGTGATGAAAGAAAACTGTTTATTTTTATTATTTTTAATTTATATATTAATATTTTATATAATTGAATTAAAAATGATTTTTTAAATAATAGTTATAATAAATATTTAAATAATAAAATTGATTGTATTATTGATTGTATTATTGATTGTATTATTAAATATTTTTTGATTAATAATATTAATTTTAAACTTAGTATTAAAAATATCAAAAATAATATTAAAATTAAATTTAATATTATATTATTTTATAAAGAGATTTAGTGTATATTAAAAATCAATAATTTAAAATCAAATAAAAAAATTATTAAATATATTTAGTTTTTTATAAAATAATAATATTAATAAACTAAATATATAAAATGGAAAATATTGAAAAATTAAATATAGATGATTATATATTAGTAAATGATAAATATATTGGATATATTGTTAAAGTAATTTGGAATTCTAATGGATATATTATAAAATTAGAAAATGATGATAATTATATTGATAAAACACTATATCAATATAAATTATTAAATAATAATGATATAAAAGGTTATATGTTAATAACACTTAATGATTCAATAAAAAAAATAAATTTAGATAAAATAGAAGAAATAATAATTGAATTTAATGAAAATGATTCAATATTAAAAATATTAAAAAATATAAATATAAAATATAATAATTTAAAAAAAATAAATAAACAAAAAGAAATAAATTCAAATGAAATAAATTTAGATAAAATATATAAACCAGAAAATTTTATTATATATAATTTTGAAGCAGGACAAGAAGATGATTATATTAAATATATTACAAAAATGATAAATGATTTATTTATAAATAATAATATTATAAAATGGGAAGAAAATTTTTACATTCATGAAAATAAATCAATTGAATTTTTAGGTTTAGATAATATTAATGAAATAATTAAACCTTCATTAATGACATTATTAGAAAAATTTGATCCAATTGATAAAGAATTATATTATAATTTTAAAAATACATTAATGTATAAATATTTAATTTATGATGATGCAATTGATACATTATCATTAGGTAAAGAATTAATAATAATGATAAAAAATTTTTTATTAAATTTTCAAAAAAAAATAATTTTTGATAATGAATTTAATTTGCTAAGTTCAACAAATTTATTTGATTATTTGAATTTTAAAATAGTGGGAGGTTATGTAGAAATATCATCAAATTATAATAATAAAAATTTTAGAGTAATAACTAAAGAATTAATACCAAATTTAAATACTTTATCATTTCAATATTCAAAACCAATTGATTATAATTTTTTATCAACAATATTATTAAAAAATAAAACACCAGAAGATATAATAATAAATAAATCAACAATAGAAGAGGCTTTAAAAATTTTATCACAAGAATATATAATTTGTTTTCAGCCAAAAGTTGAAATATTAATGTGGACAATATCAAGACTAATAATATCTTGGTACTCTGATCCAAAATTATATGAAAATATTTTTAAAATTAAAATATTAATAAATTTGTTTAGAGCAAGAGGAATTAAAGAATTTAATAAAGATCAAGGTATTCAACCAATTATAATGATAATACCAAAATATGGAAAAAAAAATGCTATAAAAGTATTATCACATTTAAGTTATATTTTTTTTCCATATAAAAAATTAGGATGGGAAGAAAGTAAACCAACATGGTTTGATTGTTTGGATAATTTAATGTATTATACAAATGGTTCATTGGAATTAAAAAAATATATAAATATATTATTAAAATCACATGAAAAAATTAATAATCCAATGTCAATAGACATGACACAAGTAAATAATTCTACAAATAATAAAATAGAATATACTAAAATTTAATTATAATTATAATATAATGTATAAAAATAAATATATTAAATATAAAAAAAAATATTTAAATTTAAAAAATATTAAATTAGAAGGTGGAGTAAATTATTTATTAAATCAACAAAAAATAATAAGATTAAAAGAATTTCATTATGGTATATATAATTTTATAATAGTATTTGATAATAGAAATTGTCATTTTTATAAAAATGGTGCAATTGTATTTATAAAAAATGATAATAGTAAATTCTTAATGACAATTGGTGAATATTTGGACAATGCAACAACATCACCAGATTTAAATATTGCAATTGTATATTTTTTGAAATATTATAATAATTATCAAACTTTTTATGAATTATTTTTTCCATGTTTTTCTTCATCAATTATTGAAGAACCAGAATGTTTATCTAAATCTGACATAATGTTTTTTAATTTATTTAATAGTTATTATGACACAAATTTTTGTAATATTACAGAACCATGGAACACAATTATTATTATGGTTGAAGGTCAAAAATGGAATTATTTAGATAATTGTAAAAAAATGAATGATACTTATGAAACAAATTATTGTAGTATAATAAATAGTTCAACTTCTTCTAATATTTATTTTATTGATTTTTATAATAATACAAAACAACAAAATAATATTTGTCATCTTCCAAAATTTATTAATATTGATGGTAATTCTTCAAATATAACTTATCCAGTAGAATTTGATACAAAAATAGAATGGATAAAAGTTTGTAATAATTCTATAAATTTATATGAAAAACAAAATTCTAAAACATCATGTTTTTCATTTTTTAGGGGTCAAAAAATACCATGGATGCATTTTAAATTAAAACCAAAAGATGAATTTTATGATATTTTTAATACAAGTCCAATAAATTATTATAATATAGTTATTAAACCTTTAATAATACCAGAACTTATACCTTTGTTAAATATAAATATTGGAGGAAATATTAAAAGTGATATTATTTTTGATAAACAAATAAAAATTGAAAATAAATTTAATACAAAAGAGATTAAACAAGTAGAAGAAAAAGTAATTAAAAAATCAAATTTAAAAAATAATATGGATGTTTTTGAATTATATAAAAAAAATAAAGATGATTTAATAAATGAAATTATAACAATTGGTAAAAAATATAATATAATTATTAATAAAAAAAATGCAAAATTAATGTACAATAGAATTGAAGATTATATATTAGATAAATTAACTTTAAAAAATGAATTTCATATTGAAAATAATAATTTTTTCATTGATTTAATAAATGTATCAGATAAAATATTAAATAGAACAAATTCATTAGAAATTTATAATAATGCAGATATTTTAATAAATAAATTAAAAAATCTTAATATTAATGAAATTACAGAAAATTTTATTATTGATATTAAAAATCAAGTACAATTAGGAAAATTGAATGAATATAATTTTGAAAGCATTAAAATAAAGAATAATATAAATGTAATAAATAATGAATTTGTAAAAAAAATATTTGAAATTTGTAAAAAATAATTTTTATAATAAATAAAAATAATCATATTACACTTATTTACAAAAAAAATTGAAATTATAAATATTAATTATTTATATTAATAGAATTAAATATAAAAATATATAAATATATTATATTTAATTATGAACACACAAATAAAATTTGATTGGGAAAAAAAAAGAGATGAAATGTTAAAAAAAACTAATAATGATCCAGAAGAACTAAAAAAATATATTTTAAATGAAAAAAACACAAAAATTACAAAAAATTTTATAGAAGAAATATTTAAAAATTATGGTATTGAATATGAAGTTTATGATATTACAATATTTAATTTTGCTATGACACATCCATCTTATACAAATAAAGATTATAGAGAAATTAAAAATTTGAAAACAATATTAATGGGTATAAATTTTTTAAAAAATGAAGATTTAATACCAATTTCTAATGAACAAAAACATATGGCTGTTCCTTTAGGAGAAACATCTTATGAAAGACTAGAATTAGTTGGAGATTCAATTTTAAGACAAATTATATCTGATTATTTATTTATCAGATATGAAAATATGAATGAAGGTGATTTAACAAAACTAAGATCACAAATAGAAAATGGTTCTTCTTTAGCAGAAATGGCAAGAAAAATGGGTTTGCCAAAATATATTTTAATACCAAGAAATTTAGAAGCTATCGGAACAAGAGAAAAAAATAATAAATTTCAATGTGATATTTTTGAAGCTTTTATTGCAGCAATTTATTATGATTCTATGGGGATTAAATATTCAGATATTGGAAATAAATTAGATCTAATAAAAAAATCAAGAGCAAAAAGTTTTGATATTTGTTATCAATTTGTTACTAATTTAATTGAAGAAGAAATTGATTTAACTTTACTATTAGAAACTGAAACAAATCATAAAGATGAATTATTACAACAATATCATAAATTAGGTTGGGGTGATCCAAAATATAATGTTATGGAAGTAATAATAGATAATAATAAAATGGGAAAAAAATATTTTAAAATGTATGTGAGAGATAATAATGGTAATATAATTGGAACAGGTATTGGTTCATCAAAACAAAAAGGAGAAAAATTAGCAGCAAAAAAAGCTCTACAATATCTAAAAATTATTCCTGATGATAATGAAGATATAATATTAGATAATAATTCAAATGAAATTTATTTCAAAAATAATTCAGCAAAAATATCTAATCATAATATTAAATTAAATGAAAAAAATCCTTCAAAATTAGCTACTAATAAAAAACAAAAAACAATAATGACATAATAAATATTTAATATGTCTTTATTTATATAATTTTTATGTTTTTTAATATATTTAATTATACAGCATTTTTTACTATTGATAAAATCATTAAATGATCAGAAGATTTTGATATATATTTTGATTCTTTATTCATTTGATGAATTAAAATTGGTTCACAATATGAATCAATAATTTGATCATAGTTTTTATTATATCCATATCCAGACAAATTACAACATGTTTTGTTAGATGTAATTTTAGAAAAAAAATTAAATTTAATAGAATTTATAAATAAGAAAAATATTTTAGGATTTTGTCTAATTTCATCTGATATATTTCTATTAAAATCACCAACTATTATTATTCTTTTAATATTAAATTTATTTATTTTATTTATATTTTTATTAATAATATTTTGTATTGGGTGAAATATACTTTTAATTGTATTAATATTATGACTTGCATGAATATTTATTAAAATAAAATTAATTTTAAATCTTAAATCTTTAAAAATTATTAATGTAAATGGTCTGCCTTTTTCAAATTCACCATCATATATAATTTCATCATTAAATAATAATGAATTCCAAATAGTTAAAATATATTCTGGACAAGAAAATCCAATATGATATTTATATTCGGATTTTTTAAATTCAAATAAATCAATAATATCTTTATAATTAGATGATTCTTGAAAACAATAAAAAAAAGGATTATAATAATTTTTTATTAAATAAATATTATTTAATATATTTAATTTTAATTTATTTAAATTTTTTTTTCCAATAGATTTTATTAAAGGACTTGAATTATTTTCCATAATTTTCCAATATAAATTATATGAACATATTGAAATATTTATATCCATTAATTATTTTGTATTATAATAAATAATCATAAAAAAATTTATATTTATAATCTATTTTATATTGTTGATACTTTTATATCTTTTTTAATTAAAATCAAGACACTTTTTTAGTTAATTTACTGTAATTGCATCTATTATAGGCTTATTTTTACTTGATATTGATCTCTTATTTTGTAATATATTTTTTTTATTTCATTTTTTTTAAATCATAATCTCTTCTATATTTAATAATCTTTCTTTTTATATTGAAAATAAAATTTTATATTAAGTATATTATAAGACAATAAAAGTATTTTATTATTTAAATTATGATATCAAAATTAGCAAAATAAAAAATTAATAATAAAAGCTAATATTAAAAATTTTAGTTAAATATATATAATAAAATTATTGTTATACTTTTATTATATCTTTTTCACTGAAAATCGGGACATTTAATTATAAAGAAAAATATAATATTTATAATAAGTATCATATAATAATATTTTTTAAAAGTTTATTTATTTTCAATTTTAATTATATAAATTAAAATGGAAGATGAATATAAAGATAAAAATATTTATCCAAATTTAAAAATAAATGGAAGATTATTTCCAATATGGATATTAAAAAATTATTCCAAATATAAATTGCCTGAAATAATAAGAAAAGATGATGAAGATCCATGTCAAATAAAAACAAAATTAGAATTAAGAAAATATCAAAAATTTATTGGTGAATATTTAGATTATAAATCTCCATATCATGATATATTATTATATCACGGATTAGGTTCAGGTAAATCTGCAACAGCAATTAATGTATATAATGTTTTATATAATGCTACATCAGGTTGGAATGTATTTTTAATAATAAAAGCATCATTACATGATAATCCATGGGAAACTGATTTAAAAAAATGGTTGGGAGAACAAGATTATGCACACAGATATGCAAATATAAAATGGATACATTATGATTCTCCATATGCAGATGTAGAATTTATGGATATAATAAAAAAAACAGACAGTACATTAAAAAATTTATATATAATAGAAGAAGTACATAATTTTATAAGAAATGTATATTCAAATTTAACTTCAAAAAAAGGGAGAAGAGCAGTAAATATTTATGATTATATAATACAAGATAAAAAAGATAATCCTACAACAAGAATAATATTATTATCAGGAACACCAGCAATTAATAAACCATTTGAATTAGGATTATTATTTAATTTATTAAGACCAGGAATTTTTCCAAAATCAGAAGTATTATTTAATCAAACATATGTTAACAATAATAAAATTCAATCAATAAATTTACAAACTAAAAATATGTTTCAACGAAGAATAATGGGTTTAGTATCATATTATATAGGTGCAACACCAGATTTATATGCAACACAAACAACACATTATGTAGATGTAAAAATGTCACAATATCAAACAGAAATTTATGAATATTATGAAGAAATTGAAGCAAAAATGGCAAAATCAAAACAAAAATATAATTCATTAACTTCATCACAATCAGAAACTTATAAAACGTATGTATGTCAATCATCAAATTTTGTTTTTCCTCCAATAAATCAAACAGTTACAGGTGAATCAAGACCAAGACCAAGTAAATTTAAAATAAGTGAAAAAGATATGGAATTATTATTAAAAACAAAAGATACAGAAATGATAAAAAAAACATTATCATCACAATCTCTTGGATATTTTAAAATGTTAGATAAATTTAAAGAAACATTTGATGAATATTTAGAAAAAATTTATAAAAAAGAACTTGAATCAAAATCAAATATAAAAAAAGATATTGAATTATTTTCTCAATATGAAGAATGGGAAGATTATTGGAATAATGAAAAAAATAAATCAGAATTAATAAAAGAAATGCATAAATGTTCTGCAAAATTTATACAAATAATATTTAATATATTTAAAAGTCCTGGACCTGTTTTAATTTATTCAAATTATGTATTAATAGAAGGACTTGATATGTTAAAAGTATATTTAAAATATTTTGGTTTTGATAGTTTTAAAAATAATAATTCAAAAGATTATTTTAGATATGGAGAATTTCATAATGGAATTAATAGAGAAATTAGAAAAGAAACTATCAAAATTGAAAATGAAAAAGATAATTGTTATGGAAAACTTATTAAAATTATTATGTTCTCTCCTGCAGGTGCTGAAGGTATATCTTTGGAATCTATAAGACAAGTACATTTAATGGAACCTTATTGGCATGAAGTAAGAATGATTCAAATGATTGGTAGAGCAATTCGTCAATGTTCTCATAAATATCTTCCAATTAAAGATCGTCATGTTGATATTTTTAGATATAGATCTGTTAAACACAATGTAAAAATTATTGAAATTATTGAAGGTCAATTATCTAAAAAAGAACAAAAAATAATAGAAGATCCTAATGATTTAAAAACTGTAGATTTTGAAATTCAAGAATTAGCAAGTAGTAAAAATAATTTAATTTCTACTTTTTTAGATGCAGTTAAAGAAGTTGCCATTGATTGTGAATTATTCAAAGCACACAATATGATGGGTTCAAGATATAGATGTTTTCAATTTAATGAAATATCCTTATTTGATAAACATATTGGTCCTGCATATAAAGAAGATACTATTGAAGATATGAAAATTTCTAATGGTTCTAATAGTACTAATTCTCTTACTATTAAAGTTAAAGTAGTAAAAATTCGTGGTATTATTGGTTCTTCAGATACTGAAATTTTATATTATTGGTATAATCCTGAAACAGGTGTTGTTTATGATTTTGATCTTAATTATCCTATTGGTAGAGTACATTATGATTCTAATAATATTCCTGAAAAAATTAATAAAGATACATATCGTATTGAAATTATACATATACCTATTATTAAATAAATTATTTTATAAATATATAGACACTCTATAAGCCTCATAAAAACATTACTTAATATATTTAAAAATACTTTATAATTATAAAACTATTAATTAAACATATTTATTATTAATTAATACTATATTAATTAATAATAAATATTGTTCAGAAAATATTGTTATTAATCCTTAATAAAAATTTAAATGATATTAAAAATATTTATAATGAATTAAAATATTTTGTTTTATTAGGTAATAAAACTTATAAAACAAAAAATAAAAATAAAAAAAATTAAATAATATAAATATAAAAACAATAATACTAGATAAAATAAAAAATGTAAATTGTTTTATTAAAAAATTTGAACATATAATAGTAAGAAAAAATAGAAAACTTAAATATTTTATTAGTTTTTTTTATTTATCATGTTTAATAAATAATCTAATTTATAAATAAATACTTATTTATAAATTTTTGAAATTAGCTAATTAAAAATAAAATTAAAAAAGTAATCATGCCTTGTAAGATTTAGTCATAAATAAACACATTTTTTAATAATTATATTTAAATTATAAATTTTTAATATAATTATAAATTAAAATAATTTAAACATGAGATATTATATATGATGTATTATAATGACAATTAGTATAAATCTACAAGATTTTTTATCTTCTAAAAGAATTTTACATAATAAAAAGTCTGAGTATGAAAATGCATTGTTGTTTTTAATTGAAAATATAAATAATATTAATACATTTGCATTAAGAAAAGTATAACAGTAATTTTAAATGCATATTTTAGATATAATTAATTTATTATTATAAATTAATTATGATTTATAATTTTTTAGACAATATTTATTTAAATT
>Ga0169931_10006162_pt1 | contig 18173 bp, 15 predicted proteins | sample Kivu_15m_20L_FD_129675 | JGI IMG/M metagenome (GOLD analysis project Ga0169931, IMG submission 129675) | Freshwater microbial communities from Lake Kivu, Western Province, Rwanda to study Microbial Dark Matter (Phase II) - Kivu_15m_20L... | ecosystem: Environmental > Aquatic > Freshwater > Lake... | reverse complement strand
ATCTCGTAATTGCTGCACCGAAGCCCCTCATACTGGAAGGCTGTGAACCGTTCGTTCAGGCCATCCACCGAAGGCAGCAGGCGCAACTGCCTGCCCTGTGGACCATAGAAGCCTCCGGCGGTGAGGGTGATGCCCACGTGGTTGCCGTAGCCCAGCGCAGCCAACAACCCGGGATCCCCGGCCGCCACATATGGGATCGGCAGGTTGTCCGGCCATTCCGTATCCTGTATGAGCGCATTCAGGAGACGTGTCTCGGCATCGGTGTTCTCATAAGCATAGTAATGCAGCACGCTGTCCATTCCCACCCCGAAAGCGCTCACGATGCGCGTATCCACCGGTATGTCCTCCTGGAGGGCTCCACAGGTGCCCAGCCGCACGATACGGAGTGACCGGGCACGGGCATTCGGCCGTCGGGTAACCAGGTCGATGTTGGCAAGTGCATCAAGCTCATTGAGCACGATATCGATGTTGTCCGTGCCGATCCCAGTACTGAGCGCGGTTACATGCACACCTCGGTAGGTTCCGCTATGCGAAACGAATTCGCGGTTCTGGACCCGGTGCTCCACGTTGCTGAAGTGGCGGCTGATGCGTTCAACACGCCCCTGGTCACCCACCACGAGGACCAGGTCCCCAAGATGTTCGGGACGCATGGCGAGGTGATAAACGGAGCCATCCGGGTTCAATACCAGCTCGCTGGCGGGTAGCACGGTATCCTGCGGGGTGAGTGTGATCGGATGCATGTGGACCGGGTTGCGGAGATCTCCGACTTCAGCGGCGTATCGTTCGTGCAGGTTCGTCCTGTTGTCGTGTCAGTGGCGGCCCAACATCAGGTGGCGATCACCAGGGCCTCGAGCCGGCTCAACCAAGGGTGGGGGATGGGCTTGCTTTTTTGGAGGGTGTAGTCGAAGCAGACCAGTACGCTGCGGCCTTCGGCACAGATCCCGGCAGGCCCTCCACCTGTGCGGCGGATACGATAGGAGAGGTCGAAACTGCTCCGGCCGATCGCACTGCACCAAGCCGCTGCTTCCACCTGGTCATGCAGGCGCACCGGCATGCGGTGGTCCACTTCGTTCCGCGCCAGGATGAGGCCCTGCTCACCCCAATCGTTGCCGGTCGGCACCACCAGCTCCAGGAAACGCATGCGCGCTAGTTCGAACCAGTGCAGGTAGACGCTGTTGTGGACATGGCCGGCCATGTCCACATCCGCGAACCGGACCTGTACAGGGAGGCTCACCTGCCCCACCAACGGCTGCATGGCATCGCCGGCCATGTGGCTCAGGAGATCGGGTTCAGCATCACACTGAAAACGGTGATGCTGTTCGGGTCCCGGTCATAGAACAACTTGTCCAGCGCCTCCATGATGTTGCGGGCGCGGAAATAGGAGGTTTGCAGCGCATTGTCGCCGCGAGCGCTCCACTGGATGGTGTAGCTGCTGGTTCGTTCCTTGTAATTGCGCACATAATCCAGCATGGTATGCAGCGCATCAAGTTTGTCGGTCCCCAGCGTGGCATGGAACAGGAAACTCTGGTTGTGCCGCGGGTTGATGGTGATCACATGCAACGAGGCACCCTCATCGGTCTCCTCATAATTGAACACGAGGTCATCCGTGCCGATACCGATATAGGCGCCGATCTCCTTCTGGGCCCGTGCGATCTCCAGGTTCCTGTCCTTGGTCATGTGGGCTTGGACACCCATCCGACAGGCGGCGGGTTATTCCGGGTCAAAGGTACTGTAGGTTGAATTATGGCTCCGATACTCGGGCACCAGCTCCTTCATCCGCCGCACCGCGGTTTCCGCCTCTCCGTTCCGGATGAGCCCTGGCAGGTCGTCCAGGAATGCTCGTAACAGCAGGTCATCGCCGGGGCGTACCTTGCCGATCAGGATGCGGGGATGGTGTGTGGGCAGGGTATCCTCTGCGCCGGCCAGCAACTCCTCATACAGTTTTTCACCCGGCCGCAGGCCGGAGTAGATGATCTCAATATCCTCACCGGGCACCAGTCCGCTCAGGCGGATCATCTTCTGGGCGAGGTCCGCGATGCGGACCGGCGCGCCCATGTCGAACACGTAGATCTCGCCTCCATGCCCCATCGAGGCGGCTTCCAGCACCAGCCTGCAGGCCTCCGGTATGGTCATGAAGTAGCGCGTCACCTCGGGGTGTGTCACGGTCACCGGTCCGCCCTCCTGTATCTGCCTGCGGAAGAGGGGAATGACGCTGCCGTTGGAACCCAGTACGTTCCCGAAGCGGGTGGTGATGAACTGGGTCCGGCCAGCCTTGCCGAGCATGGTCACCACCTGTTCGGCGATACGCTTCGAGGCTCCCATCACGCTGGTCGGGTTCACCGCCTTGTCGGTACTGATGAGGATGAACTTGTCGACACTGGCGTCGGCAGCCAGCTGTGCGAGCTGTTGGGTGCCGATGACATTGGTATGCAGGGCCTCCAACGGTTGGGCCTCCATCAGGGGGACGTGCTTGTAAGCTGCTGCATGCAGCACCACCTGCGGCCGGAGTTCCTTGAACAGGTTGCGCATCCGCTCCATTTCGCGCACATCACCGAGCTGCACCTGCACGTGTTGGTCACGTCCCTTCGCATGCAGTTCCACGGCAAGGTCGTGGGATGGTGACTCCGCCACATCCAACAGGATGATACGCTCGCACTCCAGTTCGGTCAGCTGGCGCACGAGCTCGCTGCCGATGGAACCGGCCCCACCGGTCACGAGCACCCGCTTTCCGGAGAACACGGTGCGCACCAGCCGGTCATCCAGCTTGATCACAGGCCGCCCCAACAGGTCCTCGATGCGCACCTCGTGGATCTGCCCTGCGCTCAATTGACCGTTTATCCAATCCTGCACGGGGGGGATGGTGAGCACCTTCACCCGAGCTGCCATGCCGGCTTCCACCACCCTCCTTCGATGTTCCGGGTCTGGATCGGCAATGGCGATGATCACCTGGTCCACGCTCTCCTGCTCCAGGAGGGTCGCCAGATCACCTGTGGAGCGCACGTCCACCCCTTCGAGGGTACGGCCGACCCGTTGCACGGAGTCATCCACAAAGGCAACCACCTTGTATCTGCGTTGCCCGGTGCGCTCCAAGGTGCGCTTGGTGATCAGCCCGGCCTCACCGGCTCCGTGGATCACCACCCGCACCACCTCCTTGCCCTTCACCTGGTTACGCAGATGGTGGATCTTGAATCCGATGCGTGCAACGATCAATACCATCACGGTGGCCATGAAATCGATGACGATCACCGCCCTTGGCAGCAGGTAAAGTCCATCCACGAACAGGAAGCGGATCATGCTCAGCACGCCTAGGGCGGCCGATCCCGCCAGCACCGTGAGGAAGATGAGCCGGGCATCCTCCGTGCTGGTATGGCGCACCATCAGCCGGTGCGTTCCGGCAAGCAGGAAACTGGTGGCGCGCACTGCAAGGAACACGGGCAGGACAGGCAGCAACAGATCGACCTCCAGCGCCGGCACCTGGAAATTGAACCGCAGGAGGTACGCAGTGGCCAACGCCATCAGGCAGAGCACGAGGTCGATCAACAGGACCCCCCAGCGGGGAAAGAGCACGGGCAGCTTCATGGATCAGCGGGTGAAATGTACTGCGCAGCGCCACATTGCAGCGGGCTGTTTTCTTTGCGGTCCACCATGCCGACGATCCAGTTCGTGGCCGCGCACCGGCCTGACCGCTCGCCAAGTCAGCGGTACCGCTTCGAACAGTATGTTCCGTATTGGGCCCACAACGGCTATTCGGTGGACTATGCCGCGCTGCTGAACGAGCGTGATGACAGGCTCTTCTATGCTCGCGGCGCCTGGCTGCCCAAGGCTGGCCTCCTTGCGCGCTCATGGATGACCCGCAGGGCACATGTAAGGAGGGCCGCCAGAGCCGACCTGATCTTCATCCAGCGCGAGGCGTTCATGACCGGCAGCGTGCGCTTCGAACGGGCATTGGCACGATCCGGGAGACCCGTCGTCTTCGACTTCGACGACGCCATCTGGCTCCTGGATGTGAGCGAAGCCAACAAGCGGCTCAGCTGGCTGAAGGACCCATCCAAGACCGAACGCATCATCCGGATGGCGGATCTCGTGATCGCCGGCAATACCTTCCTGGGCGATTACGCCCGCCAGTTCCACCGCAGGGTGGAGGTGATCCCCACCGTGGTGGACACCGGTCTTTATCGCGTACCTTCACTTACGCCCGAGCGCAGCGGTGTGGTGACGATCGGCTGGACCGGCAGTTATACCTCGCTTACGCACCTGCGGACGGGCCTGCCGATGCTCATGCAACTCCACGAACGGTTCGGTGAACGCATCCGGTTCAGGGTGATCAGCGATCGCGACCTCGTGGTGCCGGGACTCCCGGTGGAGAACGTGCGCTGGCGTAGCTCCTCGGAGGCAGCTGACCTCGCCGCCATTGACATCGGTATCATGCCCATGCCCGACGATGAATGGAGCAAGGGTAAATGCGGGTTCAAGGGACTGCAATACATGGCCTTGGGCAAACCTGTCGTGCTCAGTGCCGTCGGCGTGAACCGGACCATCGTGCAGGATGGGGTGAATGGGTTCCTGGCCACCGATGAAGCGGAATGGATCGCGAAATTGGCGCTGCTCATTGAGGATGGCGATCTTCGCGGGCGCTTGGGCCATGAAGCCCGTCGCACCGTGGAGGAGCACTACTCCGTGAACGCTTGGAAAGACCGTTATCTCGAACTCTTTGACCAACTTTTGACCGACAAACCCCGCACATGACCGACCTTAAGCGCACCGCCCTCAGCCACATCCATGGATCACTCGGTGCCAAGATGGTGCCGTTCGCCGGATACCTCATGCCTGTGCAATACAGTGGTGTGATCGATGAGCATCTAACCGTGCGCAACGCCGTGGGTGTTTTCGATGTCAGCCACATGGGTGAGTTCCTCGTCCGTGGGCCCGGTGCGCTCGACCTGATCCAGCACGTCACCTCCAATGACGCATCCAAGCTCACCGTGGGCAAGGTCCAGTACAGCTGTCTGCCCAATGGCCAGGGTGGCATCGTGGATGACCTGCTGGTGTATCGAATGCAGCACGCCGATGACCACCATTATGTGCTGGTGGTGAACGCCTCGAACATGGCCAAGGACTGGTCATGGATCAGTGGTCACAACACGTTCGGTGCCGAACTGACCGACATCAGCGACCGCATGAGCCTGCTGGCCGTACAGGGGCCCAAGGCGGTGGATACCTTGAAGGGGCTCTTCGCCGAGGACATCGCCTCCATGCCCTATTACACGGCCATGTACGCAGAGATGCAGGGCGTGGGGCAGGTGTTGATCAGCACCACAGGCTACACCGGTGCAGGGGGCTATGAGATCTACGTTCCGAATGACCTGGCGGAGGCTGCATGGAACACCATCATGAGGTCTGGAGAGCCCTTTGGCATCAAACCCTGTGGCCTGGCAGCGCGTGATACCCTCCGGCTGGAGATGGGGTTCTGCTTGTATGGCAACGACATTGATGACACCACCTCACCCATCGAGGCGGGGCTTGGCTGGATCACCAAGTTCTCCAAGCCGTTCATCGACTCCGAGCGCCTGAAGCGGCAGAAGGAGGAGGGCACCACGCGGAAATTAGTGGCCTTTGAACTGCTCGATCGCGGCATCCCTCGACACGACCACCCCGTGCTCGATGCAGCCGGCAATGTGGTGGGCAAGGTCACCTCCGGCACCCAGAGCCCAAGCCTGCAGAAGCCCATTGGAATGGCCTACGTGCCTTCCGGGATGGCGGCCATCGGTTCCGAGCTCTGGGTGGACATACGCGGCAAGGCCCTGAAAGGCCGGGTCGTCAAACTGCCCTTCATCCAGCAAGGCTGATGGAAGGCGTTGTCCGCAATCCGAACTACCGCCACCGGGTGGAGGTGTGCTTCGTTCCCAGCCAGTATCCCTTGTACGCACAGGACATGGGCATCGTGGTGGTGATCGATGTGCTGCGGGCCACCTCGGCCATGGTGGCGGCTTTCGAACATGGTGTGGACCGGATCATCCCCGTAGCCACCACCGAAGAGGCCAGGGCCTTCATCGGCAAGGATGGCTACATCGCTGCCGCCGAACGGGACGGACAGGTGGTGGAGGGGTTCCTCTATGGCAACAGTCCCCTCGCTTATGTGGGCGAGGACCTGCGCGGAAAGACCATCGTGATGACCACCACCAACGGCACCAAGGCCATCCAGCTGGCCCGGGATGCGAGGCAGCTGGTCATCGGCTCCTTCCTGAACCTCACGGCGTTGAGCGACTGGCTCGTGCAGCAGGATGACAACATCCTGCTCCTGTGTTCAGGTTGGAAGGACAAATTCAACCTGGAGGACAGCGTCTTCGCAGGAGCGGTGATGGAGCGGCTCCTTGATTCCGGCAAATTCGGGGTGGAGGAGGATTCGTCCATCGCGGCGAAGTACATGTACATGGCCGCACGAGAGAATTTCATGGGCATCCTGAAAGCCGCTCCCCGCAGGCGCCGCATCGAGCAGTTGAAGTTGCTGCCCGATGTCAAATATTGCCTCACGCCGGACCAGAGCCAGGTGATCCCGATCCTGGACAATGGTCAGCTGGTGCGCATGGAACGTCCATGATCAAGCGCACGGCCATACTGCTCGCCGGGTTCCTGCTGCTGCTGCTGTGCCTTCCCGGGCGCACGGCGGAACCTGTGCGGGCATGGGGCTTCTACGGACATAAGCGCATCAACCGGATGGCCGCTTTCACCCTGCCACCGGAGATGTTCCCCTTCTTCAAGCGCCATATCGACTTCATCAGTGACCACGCCGTGGACCCCGACCGCCGTCGCTATGCGGTGGATGGGGAGGCCCAGCGCCACTACATCGACCTGGACCACTACGTGGCGCCCGGCCAGAGGATCAGTGATGTGATGCCTCGGCGGTGGGAGGATGCGGTGGTACGTTACAGCGAGGACACCCTGCAGGCATATGGCATTGTTCCCTGGCACATCCAGGTGATGTACGCCCGCCTTATCAGGGCTTTCCAGCGGGGCGACCTGGACCGCATCCTCAGCAACGCCGCAGATATCGGGCATTACATCGGGGACGCACACGTGCCGCTTCACACCACGGAGAACTACAACGGCCAGCTTACCGGGCAGCATGGCATCCACGCGTTCTGGGAATCGCGGATCGTGGAACTGTCCGCTGAGGATTATGACCACTGGGTGGGCCGCGCCTCCTATATAGACCGTCCCCTGGAGTTCGCGTGGGAGGCCGTGGAGGCGAGCCACGCCTTGGTGGATTCGGTGCTCAGCATCGAGAAGCGGCTCAGCAGCACCTACCCGGAGGACCGCAAATTCACGTTCGAGGACCGGGGCAGGGGGGGCATGCGGGTATATTCACGGGAGTTCGCCAAGGCTTATGAGGATGCCATGCAGGGTATGGTGGAGGAGCGAATGAACGCCAGCATCGCCGCCGTTGGCAGTATCTGGTACTCGGCATGGGTGAACGCCGGTCAACCCGACCTGGACCGGATGGAGCAGAAAGACGTCAGCGACAGCCTTCGCGCGGTAATGAAAGCCGAGGAGGAACTGTGGAAGGCCAACCGCAAGGGCTACGGACGCGACCACGAGTGAGGCCGGCGAAGACCGTTGAGGCATGATGCATCGCCCCGGCAGGTCCATCGTGCGCGAAGCAATGGCCACCCCGATCGTCCGTGCATGGTCCGCTTTGCAGCAAGGTCAATGAAGTGTGCCGGTGGACCGCTACATTTGCCGCTGCACTGTTGAACAAGGGCATTTAGCTCAGCTGGTTCAGAGCACTACCTCGACAAGGTAGGGGTCGCTGGTTCGAATCCGGCAATGCCCACAAAGGGGCCGTTCAAGCCGAACGGCCCCTTGAACATACAACCGACCATACCCTGGAGCCACCCCATGACCAACACGCCACATCGCACAATGCTGGGACACGTGATGATCGTCGCCACCTTCGCGACCATCCCGGTGCTTTCGTTGGCGCAGAATGATATCGACGCCAAGTCAAGGGAGTCGGCCGCTGCCATCGCCACAGCAAGGCACACGAGCGATTCGCTCGATGGCAAGTGGGTCAGCAAGGGTGTCTTCACCATAAATATGACCCAGGTGAACCTGACCAACTGGGCGGCGGGTGGCTTCAGCTCGGTGAGCGGTATCGCCATGTTCAATGGTACGGCCAATTGGAAGAAAGGACGCCGCGCGTGGGACAACAGCCTTATCCTGGCGTTCGGTGGCCAGCACACCCACAACGGAACCGACCCGCAGAAGACCGATGACCGTATCGAATTGAACAGCAAGTACGGCTACTCACTGCACAAGGCTTGGTACCTCGCGGGTGTCTTCCAGTTCAGGACCCAGTTCACCGAAGGCTTCAATGAAAAGGGCGCGCGCATCTCCAACCTGCTCGCTCCCGGGTATGCCTTGCTCGGCCTTGGTGTCGACTACAGGCCCAACGATAGGTTCACCGCCTTCATTTCACCTGTCACCACCCGCCTCGTGATCGTCACTGACGAGCTCCTCTGGGGCGGCAGCACCGATCCGGAGTTGCGCGTTTATGGTGTGAAGAACGGCAACACCACCGAACTTGAGCTGGGTGGCTACATCCGCGCCCAATACCAGACCGAGCTTGCCAAGAACATCACGTTCCTCACCCGGGGCGACCTCTTCAGCAACTACTTCCGTGAGCCCCAGAACATCGACGTTACCTGGGAGACCCTGTGGACCTTCAAGGTGAACGATTGGTTCGCCGCAACGCTCAACACGCTGCTCATCTACGACCACGATGTCAAGCTGCCGCGTGTGAACGATGCGGACGAGACAGTGCTGTCACCTGCCACCCAGTTCAAGCAGACATTGGGCATCGGCCTCACGTTCAACCTCTGATCGTTTGCCCGGGCCATTGCGGGGGTGGTCCATCAGGGCTGCCCCGGCAGCGTTCAGGGCGTAAAGTGCCAAGGCCGTTCAAGGGGCTCCACGAGTCCGTATTGCACGGGGTTGTAGTCACGAAGGCCCACCCGCATGCCACGAACGGCCAGCGGTCCCCGATCCCGGTTATACAGATACAACTTGATCCGCATACCGCGACCATTCATCGGCAGGTCTGCACGGCGTAGCGCCACGCATAGGGCGGCAGGCCCTGGAACGTTGCCCATCATGCCCAGCTCACCGGTGCGGTAGAACACCGTGCTGTCACCATCCAGCACCTGTGCAACAAGAGCTGCATTGCGCATTGGCTCCAACACCTCCACGTCCGCCTCCGCCTCGATCCAGTCATAGCGGTGGGGGGCGAGTGCGGCCACCTCCGCCTCATACATCAGGCCGAAGTCCCGATCACGCAGGTCCCAATGGGGTGCGCTGTCATTCCCGCACACACGCACGGGTAGTTCTGCTATGGACCACCCCTCCGCGTTGGGTACCAGCGGAGATGCGCTGGTCGATATCAGGCGGTCCATTCGCAGCACCGGCGGGCGCTCTTTCGACAGGATACACCATTGGCCCTCGTTCAGGTCCGTTCGTTGCAGGAGGTAGGGGAAGTGCCGCTGGATGCGCATCAGGCGCTCCGGCGGGGCACCGTTGGTCCATCCGAAGAACAGCGTGCGGGCAGCGAGACCTGCGAGCAGGGTGTCCAGCGCATCATCACCCATGCGGTCACGGAGCTGCACATGCCTGGATGTATCACCGGTGCGCTGCAGGTAGCGATCTAGCATGTGCTCCGGCGCATCGAACAATACGGCAGCAGGGACGGTGGCCTGGGTCCGGAACACGCCCGCCTGCTCGACCAGCTCAGCATAGCGGCCATGCTCCATCATGCGGTAGTGGACACGGTCCATCACCAGCGAGCGAAGACCCAGCAGAACCAGCAGTGAAGCCATCGCCAGCGCAGGCAGGGCGCCCCATCGTTGCAGTCCGGACAATGCGAACAGGGCGAGGTAGGGGAACGAGAAGAGCAGTACCGAATGCTGCAGCACGGGTGCGCGGAGCAGGCTGTAGCCCATGCCGATCACCAGCGGTGCCAGGCCCCACAGTAATAGCAGGAACAGGCGGCGGCGCGCCATCCCGGAACCGGTTGCCTGCACTGCCGCCTGCGTCAAAGATCCCAACACCAAAGCCAGAAGGAGCAAGGCGAACGGGGTGTTCCCATGCGCCACCCACCATAGGTGCTGCAGCGGCCAGTCCCTCGCAGGCGGTGCCAGCCATTCCCCAAGGCCACCGTGGCCCAACTGGGTGAAGAAGATGGGCAGGTTGGGAAGGTAGAGCAGCGCTGCTGCGGCACAGGCCAGCAGGTAGGCGCGGCGTTGGGTGGGCGCCAGCAGCGGCAGGAAGCCCACCACCAGCAGGCCCGCCAGCAATAGGGCGAAGTGGTGGGTATAGGCGCTGAGCACCATCGCCAGAGCACCCCAGAACAGGTTCGCCCGTTTGTTGAACGCCACATAGCGCGTCAGTTGGTCGGCGAGCAGGGCGGTGGTGAAGAGGCCGATCGCATAGGGCCGCGCCAGTTGGGCATAGAGTACGAAGTATTGTGTAACGGCCAGCAGCGCGGTGAGCAGCAAGGCGGGGGCAGGACCGGTCCACGCCAGGGCGAAGCGGTAGAGCAGGAGCAGTGCCAGCAGCGCCAGCATGATGAAGGGGAGCTTCACGGCGGCCTCGCTGGTGCCGAAGAGGCGCGTCCAGCACCATTCGAACACCTGTACACCGGGGGGATGGGTGTCAAGCTGCATCACCCCTGTCCGTAAGGTCTCCTCAAGGGTGGGGTAGAGGCGCACCAGTGCGCTCAGTTCATCGTGGGTGAAGTCCTGCGCGGGCAGGTTCCAGAAGCGGAGCACAGCGGCCAGCAACCATAGGACGAGGAAGGCGGCGCGGGCCCATCCAGGACCAGGAAGCACCGGGTTACCCCAGCGGGCGATGTGGTCGCGCCATGCCATATCGGTCAGCGTTCGCGGTCCATATCCCGCTGTACATCCTTCGCCTTCAGGCTCTCGCGCTTGTCAAAGGTCTTCTTGCCCTTGGCCAACGCGATCTCCAGCTTGGCAAAGCCGTTGGGCGCAATGAACAGGCGGGTGGGTACGATGGTCATGCCTACGTCCTTCAACTTTCGTTTCAGCTTCTCCAGCTCACGCCGGTGCAGCAGCAGTTTGCGGTCGCGCTTGGGCTCGTGCACGTAGTGGATGTTGGTGCCGTAGGGATTGATCTGCATGTTGCGCACCAGCAGTTCATCGCCCTGGAAGGCGCAGAACGCCTCGCCGATGGTGGCACCGCCGGCACGGATGCTCTTTATCTCCGAACCCATCAGCACCAGTCCGCACTCGAAGCTATCGAGCAGGGTGTACTCGAAGCCCGCGCGGCGGTTCTTCACCTCGATGGGGGGCTTGTCATGGGCCATGGCGCGCGAAGCTACGGCCTTGCCTCACCCCAAGCCCACGTCCAGCACCATCATCACGATGAAGCCTCCGATGAAGCCCAGTGTTGCGATATCGGTATGGGCATCGAGCTGTGTCTCGGGGATCACCTCTTCGATCACCACGTAGATCATGGCACCGGCTGCAAATGCAAGGGCATAGGGCAGGAGCGGCTGCATCCAGAGCACGGCCACCGCGCCCACCACACCGGCCAGCGGTTCCACGATGGCACTGAGCTGACCGTAGAAGAAGCTGCGGCGCCGACTGAGCCCCAGGCGGCGCAACGGCATGCTCACGGCTATTCCCTCCGGAAAATTCTGCAGACCGATGCCGATGGCCAATGCCACCGCACCGCCGATGGTGGCTTCCGGAATGCCCGCCGCCACACCGCCGAACAGGACCCCCACGGCCAATCCTTCCGGAATGTTGTGCAGGGTGATGGCCAGGATGAGCAGGGTGCTGCGCCGCCAATCGGTCCTCGGGCCTTCGGAGAGCTTGGGGTCGAAGTTGATGTGCAGGTGGGGTACGTACTTGTCGAGAACGTACAGGAACAGCGCGCCCAGCGCGAAGCCCACGGCGGGTGGCAGCCAGGGGGTCATGCCCATGCGTTCGCTCATGTCTATACTGGGTGCCAGCAGGCTCCAGTAGCTGGCAGCGATCATCACACCGCCGGTGAAGCCCAGCATGCCATCGAGCCAGCGCCTGCTCAGGTCCTTGAACAGGAACACCACCGCAGCGCCGGCCGCGGTGACCAGCCAGGTGAAGGTGGTGGCCAGCAGCGCGGCCACCACAGGATCCACCCCTTCGAACCAGACAATGATGTGTTCCATGCTCAGAGGATCTTCACGATGAGGTTGCCGCTCACCTGCTCGTTCAGCAGCAGGCCTGCGCGAAAGCGACTGCTTACTTCCACCGAATTGTCATATTCGAACCGCCGGTTGATCGTCAACTGCGTGCCCAATTTCAATCCCAGACCATCCAGCAGCTTCAAGAACGTGGGCGAAGAGTCACGCACGCCAACGAGGTAGACCAACTGGTCCTTGTTCACTTCCGTCAGCGGTAACGCACCGTCCATATCCTCCACGCGACCTTCCTTGTCAGGGATCGGGTCGCCGTGCGGATCGAAGCGCGGATGGTCGAGGAACTTATCCAGACGGTCATGCAGCTCCTCGGTGCCCACATGCTCCAGCTGTTCGGCCAGTTCGTGGACCTCGTCCCACCTGTAGTTCAGATGCGTGACCAGGAACGTCTCCCACAGGCGGTGGCGCCGAACGATGGAGGTGGCCGCACGCAACCCCTGTGAGGTGAGCCCCGCTCCGCGGTATGGTCGGTGCTCCACGAGCCCCTTCTCGTTGAGGCGCTTCAGCATGGAGGTCACCGAAGAGGCCTTGAGGTCCATGTGCGACGCAATGGCAGTTGTGCTCACATCGCTCCGGCCCCGGTCCGAGAGCGCGTAGATGGCTTTGAGGTGGTTCTCCTCAGAACTGCTTCTTTCTTCAGAGGACGAGTTCATTAAGACAAAGATAAGTATTAATTTAGAGGTGTCTAAATTGTTTGGCATTACAAGGTCATGGCCGGTACTTTAAGATATATATGTCTGTTGATCACTTGGTTGTGCGTGGTTTTTTGCGCCACGGTGAGCGGTCAGACGGGATCCATCCATGGCCGGGTGGAGAACATGGACGGCGCAATGGGCTATGCCAATGTGTCGGTGCGGGGAACGGTGCTTGGATGTACCACGGACTCCGCCGGGAGGTTCACGTTGCCGTCCGTTCCAACAGGATCCCGAACGGTGGTGGTCAGTTATGTCGGTTACCGCACCGCAGCACGTGTCGTGGAGATACGCTCCGGCCAGGGCTCCGACCTGGGGAGCATCCGGCTCGACCGGAACGAAGTGCCCATGCCCGAGGTGGTGATCACCGGCACGCTGCGGGAAGTGTCGCGCGCTGACAGTCCCGTTCCGGTGGAGATCATCGATGCACGGCTCTTCCAGCGCAACCCCGGTGCCAGCCTCACCGAGGCCGTATCGCTGCCCAATGGCGTACGCTCCCAGAACCTCTGCGGCGTATGCGCCACCAACGACATCCGCATCAACGGCATGGAAGGGCCTTATACGCTGGTGCTCATCGACGGGATGCCCATCATGAGCGGGCTGGGAACTGTTTACGGCTTCAGCGGCATCCCGCAAGCGCTCATCGAACGGGTGGAAGTGGTGAAGGGCCCGGGCGGTGCGCTTTACGGCAGTGAGGCCATGGGCGGCATCCTTAACATCATCACCAAGGATCCAACCCTGGCACCCCATGCCGCCGTGGACGCCAGCACCACCACTTGGTTGGAGCACAACGTGGACCTGGGCTTCACCCTCCGCAAGGGCAAGGTGAGCAGCCTGCTTGGGGTGAACGTGTATTCGTTCCAGGAGCGAATTGACCGCAACCCGGTCACCGAGCCGGTGGTAGCGCGAGGCGACGGGATCACAGATGTACCGTTGACGCAGCGCATTTCGCTCTTCAATAAGCTCTCTGTGCGGCGTCCCGAGCGGCGCGTGGCCAGTCTTGCGGCACGCTATGTGGAGGAGGACCGCTGGGGCGGACAATTGGCGTGGACGCCCATCGATCGTGGCAGCACCACCATCTACGGCGAGGCCATCCGCACCGGCCGCTGGGAGCTCATCGGCCAATATCAGTTGCCGGTGAAGGAGAAGCTCATGGCCTGGTTCAGCTACAACAGCCATCTGCAGGATAGTTGGTATGGCACACAGTACTACCGGGCAGAACAGCGCATCCTCTTCGGCCAGCTCTTTTGGAGCGGGCGGTTGGGGGCGCGCCACCACCTGCTGGGCGGTGCGGCCTACCGCCATGTGTACTACAACGACAACACCACGGCCACCCAGTTGGGCGAAGCGCCGATGGTACGCGATGCACCACAGCGCAGACCACTACCCGGTCTGTTCGTGCAGGACGAAATGGCGCTGAGCGATGTGCATACGCTGTTGCTCGGTTACCGGTTGGACCACGACCGCACGCACGGTCCGGTTCATTCGCCGCGCATCGCCTGCAAATGGGCACCGAGCGGACGCTGGACCCTGCGCGGCAGCTTCGGCACGGGCTACCGTGTGGTGAACCTCTTCACCGAGGACCATGCCGCCTTGACCGGTGCGCGGCGCGTGTTGATCGCCGAGGAACTGCGGCCGGAGCAGAGCATCAGCGGTCTGCTGAACGTGGTGCGGCGCTGGAGCGGGGAGGGGCGCACGCTGAATTTGGATGGCACCTTGTTCCACACGCGGTTCAGCAACCGGATACTGCCCGACTACGACACCGACCCGGACCTCATCATTTACGCCAACCTGGACGGGCGCGCCGTCACCCAAGGGGCCGGCCTCAATCTCGATGCGCGTTGGGGAACGGCGTGGAAACTCTACGCCGGGGTCACGTGGATGGACGTCTTCTTCGAACAGCGCAACGATGTCGGAATGTTGGAGCGCCAGGCACAGTTCTTCGCCCCTGAATGGTCGGGTATGGTAACGTTGGGGCACCAGTGGCGGCGCTGGAGCACCGACCTCTCGGGCCAGTGGAACGGTCCCATGCGGGCGGTGGTGCTGCCGAACGACTTCCGGCCCGAACGCACCCCCGGTTACGCCCTGGTGAACGTGCAGGTGCGGCACACCTTCAACGACCGCTGGGAGGTGTACGGTGGCGTGCGCAACCTGCTGGACTTCGTGCCCACCGATGCCTTGCTGCGGCCCTTCGATCCGTTCGATGCTGCAGCGGACGATCCCGTGTCGAACCCGAACGGCTACACCTTCGATCCGGGGTATGCCTTCGCACCGCTCATCGGTCGGCGCGGGGTTGTGGGGCTGCGGTGGACCTTGAGGTGAGGTGACGCAAGCAGCAAGGCCGGTACCTTCGCGCCGATGTACGACCTGCTTCGTCCACTGCTCTTCACCATGCCCCCCGAGTGGGCGCACCACTTCACCTTCGGCTTGCTGGAACTGGCGGCCCGCCTACCCGGAGCACTCGCCCTGGCCGGTGGCGCCAAGCCCCCCGCCCAAGCATCCGTGGAAGTGATGGGGCTGAAGTTCCCTTCGCCCGTGGGCCTCGCCGCCGGCATGGACAAGGACGCCAAGCATGTGGATGCCATGGCGGCCCTGGGCTTCGGCTTCATCGAAGTGGGTACGCTTACCCCCAAGCCACAGCCCGGCAACGAACAGCCGCGCCTCTTCCGTCTGCCCGCCGACCGTGCGCTGATCAACCGGATGGGCTTCAACAACGGTGGCGTTGTGGAGGCCGTGGAACGTTTGCGGAAGCGCCGACCCGGCATCATCGTGGGCGGCAACATCGGCAAGAACAAGGGTACGCCCAATGAGCAGGCGGTGAACGACTACATCACCTGCTTCGAGGCGCTCTACCCGGTGGTGGACTACTTCGTGGTGAACGTGAGCAGTCCGAACACCCCCGGCCTGCGTGAGCTGCAGGAGAAGGGGCCCCTGCTTGAGATCTTGTCCACGCTGACGCGCAAAGGCAACGAGATGAGGGTGAATGGTGAAACGCGAATGGCATCAGGTGGGGCCCATTCGCCATTCGCCAATGAACAATCACCAACTCATTCCAAACCCATCCTCCTGAAGATCGCACCCGACCTCACCGATGCCCAGCTGGATGATGTTTGCGCAGTAGTTAAAGAGAGCGGCATCGCCGGGGTTATCGCGACCAACACCACCATTTCGCGCGACAAGCTCAGCACACCGAAAGCCGACGTGGAAGCGATGGGGGCGGGGGGCGTGAGCGGAGAACCCGTACGACAGCGCAGCACCGAGGTGGTCCGCTACCTGCGGCAACGGCTGCCGCGTCCGCTGGTCATCATCGGGGTGGGGGGCATCGACAGCGCCGAAGCGGCGTTGGAAAAGCTCAATGCCGGCGCCGATCTTGTGCAGGTGTACACGGGGCTCATCTATGAGGGGCCAGCGCTGGTGAAACGCATCAACCAAGCCTACGCACAGTGGAAAGCGTAAAACTCATCGAATGCCCCCGTGATGCCATGCAAGGCATCGCGCCCTTCATTCCCACCGATGTGAAGGTGGAATACCTGAACGCCCTGCTGCGCGTTGGCTTCGACACCATCGACATCGGCAGCTTCGTCAGCCCCAAGGCCATTCCGCAACTGGCGGATACGAGCGATGTACTGGCCCGCATCGATCGCAGCGGCAGCACCAGCAAACTCTTGGTGATCGTTGCCAATGAACGGGGCGCGGAACAGGCGGTGGAGCAGGAATGCGTCACCTACCTCGGTTATCCCTTCAGCATCAGCGAGACCTTCCAGCAGCGCAACACCAACACCAGCATCGAGGGCAGCTGGGCTCGTACGGCCAACATCGCCGAACTGGCACAGCGCGCGGGGAAGGAGCTTGTGGTCTACATCAGCATGGCCTTCGGTAATCCCTATGGCGACCCATGGAACGCGGAGGTGGCGCTGCATTGGACCGAGCGCCTGGTGAGCGAGCTGGGTGTGCGCATCATCGCCCTCAGCGACACCGTGGGCGTCGCCAGGCCGGCCGACATCACCAGCATGTTCAATGCGCTGGTGCCCGCACTGCCCGCCGTGGAGTTCGGGGCGCACCTGCACTGCAGTCCCGACAACTGGAAGGTGAAGACCCAGGCCGCATGGGACGGTGGTTGCCGCCGCTTCGATGGGGCCATCAAGGGCTACGGTGGATGTCCCATGGCCGAGGATGAACTGGTGGGCAACCTGCAGATGGAACTCTTCGTGCAGCACCTGGAGCAGCAAGGTCAACGCACTGGACTTGACCGTGCGCAGTTGGACCGCTGTGTGGCGCTGGCGGGGCGGGTGTTCCCGGGGTAGGGGCTACTTCGTTGGGCCGAAGAGCAACTGGCCGAACGCCTGCAGATCCCAGTCGCCGTAGAACCAGCAATCACCAAAGCTGTAGACAAGCTTGAGGTTGTATGCGGCAAGCATGCAGAACACCACGATAGGCACACCACGTCCCCAGCGCTTTTCGGCTGCTGCGGACCACGCTGTCAGTGGTGCAGCGAACAGGGCCAGGTATTCCACCATGATGCGCCCACCGAAACCGCACCCGAAGTGCCAGACCCACCATGACGCCCCGAGGTAACTCGTGGCGACCAGGGCCAGCAAGGCAACGAACGCCGTGACCCCGTTGCGGGATCGCCATGACCATGCACCACCAAGCACAACCAACGCGTACAGCGGCGTGTAGGTGAACAGGCCATTGTGGGGAGCGAACCAGAACTCCAGCAACCGGGGCGAGGCCCAATTGGAGAACCCCTCGTTCACATAAGGCCAGGTGACGGCGCTGCCGAAGGCATCCCGCCAGTATGCCAGTTGCGGTATCCACACAAGGAGCGCCCCTGCGACCAGCAGCACGAGCGCCATTGGCCGCAGCATCGTGATGCGCCTGCACCCCGCACGAAAGTCCTCCGCACCCACGAAGGGAAGCGCCAGCAGGAATACGAGATTGGTCGGGCGCACCAACACGATCCAACCAGCAATAAGTCCGATCAGCAGCAACCGCAAGGTGTTCCCTTTCTCCTTGAAGTGCCGGTCCAATAGCAACAGCAGCAGCGCGAACAGGAAGAATGAATACACATGGGACATGCCCGGATCCCCAATGGTGTAATAGAACAGGTTGGACCCCGCATAGATGCCGAGGAGGGTCCAGGCGGTGATGCTATCGCCGTGGCGCACACGCAGAACAAGGAACAGGCACCAGAGGCCGAGTGACAAAAGCACGGGCGCAGCCACGTT
>Ga0169931_10006161_pt1 | contig 18174 bp, 10 predicted proteins | sample Kivu_15m_20L_FD_129675 | JGI IMG/M metagenome (GOLD analysis project Ga0169931, IMG submission 129675) | Freshwater microbial communities from Lake Kivu, Western Province, Rwanda to study Microbial Dark Matter (Phase II) - Kivu_15m_20L... | ecosystem: Environmental > Aquatic > Freshwater > Lake... | reverse complement strand
GGCAGCCGAACGCGCCGGCTGGCGCCGACGATCGGCTGTAGCTGAATGCCTTGCTGCTCGAGGCCAGGGCGATCGTCCTCCAGTCGGCTCGAAGTAAATGAGGTCATGTAGAAGCCGTCGTAGGACGGGAAATTGCGGCGCAGATTCTGCTGCAGGGATGGAATCTGGCAGTGTTCGGCGTCGCCGAGCAGTTCGAGGTAAGTACCCTGGAACTGCACGATCGAGTTCGCGGTCCCGATCGAGATGTGCTCCATGATCGGCATCACGGTGAAGCCGAGGCCGCGCCAGGCATTGCTCGCGATCCCGAGATCCTGGGCGTAGGCAACAAAGTGATCGAGCGAACGGTGGGTAGGCATCTGGACTCCAGATTCAGAGATGGCGACGGAGTGCATCGAGCAGGCGATCGAGGTCGCTGCGGTCGTGATCGGCGAACGCTGCGATCCGGATCGCGCCGTGCGGACCGGCACCGACGTAGGTGGAATAGATCACGAAGATCGACTCTTGCTCGAACAGGCGCTGCTGCAGGGATTTCATCCGATCAGCCGTGCCGTCGACGAATGTCGCAAGGGGAGCATCCGAGTCGCCTACCTTGAGCCCTAGCGCCCGCAGGCCTGTCTTGAGGTAGCGCACGTTGACCCGCAGCGTTGCGAGCCGTTCCGGGTGCTCCTGCAGGTAGCCGAGGCTGGCGGTGAGCATCGCGGCCCCCGCGGACATTCCCGAGGCCGCGCCTCGCGCGGCGGGCGCCTGCCAGAGCGCTGCGATCGCGTCGGCAGAGCCGAGCGCGAGGCCGCCATAGGCCGACAGTGCCTTGCCGACGGATCCGCCGGCGAGCACGCGTGGGCCCGCGACCGAGTGCGCCTCCACCGCGCCTCGTCCATTCGGGCCGATCACGCCGAATGAATGCGACTCGTCGACCAGCAACCAACCGCCCAGCGGATCGAGCAGCCGTCGATAGTCGGCCAATGGTGGCACCGATCCGAACGTCGCGAACATGCCGTCTGTCGCGACGAGCGGACGTTGCCCGGGCCGAAGCTCGCGCCGCATGACGGCTGCGAGGTCGGCGGCATCGAGGTGGCGGAAGGTATGGACCGGCTTGCCTGCTGCGGCAGCGCCCTCCCGCAGGTTGTAGTGCGCGCTTTCGTCAGCGAACACGACGTCGTACTGCGCTGCGAGTCCGGTCATCGCGAGCAGGCCGAACAGGTAACCCGTTGCGAAATACATGGCGCCGTCAACCCGGAAGAACGAACGTGCCGCCGCCTCGGCATCATCGTTCGCAGTGAGCACGAACCGGTAGTGCCGGGGAAGCTGCCCTGTGGACCCCAGGGCCCGCAGAGCAGCAGCGCCGGCTTCGACCAGCTCCGGCTGCGCCGATAGACCCAGATAACAAGAGCCCCCGAAGTTCAGGAACGGCCGCCCGTCCGCCACCATGTGCGCGCAACTCGGCGATTGGATGCGCAAGTAGGTCATTGTTGATCGGCGGCGATCAGATTGTTGCCGAGAATATACGCACGTATAGTGCCTGCATAGTCCGGCGATATGGGTTCACTCTAATGAGTCCTGTCGCGTTCGTGAGTACGGAGTGGTGGACGCCGGGAACGGTGCGGTCTTCCCGGGCCAGGCTGCGATCCTGTGCGACGACGGAGTACGCCGCTCAGACCGCGTGACCATGCCTTGAAGAATCGTCGACGGCGCGCACGCCGGATTGCCGCTCGCGGACACGCGGGGCGCCAAGGATTCGTGGCGCCGGATTCGGTGATCGACTCCGAGTCGCAGTCAGTCCAAGTCACGGGCACCTTCTTGGCCGTTGCGAACTTACAACAGCCCTTTCTTGTGTCGATGGCGCGTTCATCAGTGGTCTCTGCCTACGTTTTGCACCGTTGACTAGTTGATCCCTGCAGAGTATACAAACGTATAGAACGGTCGTCGGTCACGCGCTGCATCGTTCAGTGTGGAGGCGTCGAGGGCTGTTCCGACATGAATATGGAGTTCGGAGACGTCTGACATCGACGTACTACGACGACCATGAAGGACTGGTTCGATCAGCACGAAACTTAGGAGGGATCATGATTGTCAGATCAGTGCGGATTGCAGTGGTCGTTGCCATGGGGCTGGCACCGGCGGCGTGGGCGCAGCAGGCCGCTCCGCAAGGCGCCTCTGGCGCGGATAGCCTGGACGAAGTGGTCGTCACGGCCAGCAAGCGTAAACAGCGTCTGCTGGATGTCAGTGGCGCGATTTCCGTGCAGAGCGGCGATGACATTGATGCGCGTCGGGCGCAAAACATGGAAGCCTTGTTCGCCGTCGAACCGGGCGTGAGCTTTCAGAAGACGTCGCCCGAGCAGTCATTCCCGGTCATACGCGGCATCAGCACCGGCTCAGGACTCAACCTGGTCACGGTTCCCGTGGGCATCTACTTCGGCGATGTGCCGGTGTCGGATCCTCAGAACCCGCAGTCAGTGATCGACGCGACTCCCATCGACATGGAGACGGTCGAGATACTGAAGGGTCCCCAGGGGTCGCTCTACGGTGCCAACTCTCTCGCAGGTGCGGTGCGGTACGTGTTTCGCCGACCGGACCTCAATTCGCAGTTCTCAGGCAACGTTGATGTGTCTGTATCGGACGTGGCGGAAGCCTCTAGCGGTTATCGTGTGTCGGGCGTGCTGAATCTGGCGGGCAGCGAGGCGAAGGCGGGCGTCCGGCTTGTGGGCTGGTCGTCGATGACACCCGGTTACGTCGACAACGTAACTGCTGGCGTGAATGGGGCAAGTGACTGGGACAACTACGGCTTTCGCGCGACAGCGATGTGGCGCCCGACAGACCGATTCACCATCACGTTGATCGGGCTCAACCAGAAGTCGACGATTGACGACTCTTTCGTGGTCGATGATCCGACCGGTGAAGAACTGACGCGCGTCGGCAACCCCCTGCTCTCGCCGAGCAGCCTCCGGACTTCGTTCGGGAACCTAGTTCTGGAGTATGAGTTCTCGGACACGCTTACGCTTACCTCGAATACAGCTTACTTGGACAAGAAGCGCGCGCTACGTCAGGACTTCACCAACGGTGGTCTCTTCTGCGTGAACTTCCTTCAGTTATTCGGTCTGCCAATTTCGGTGCCCAGCTGCACGCAGCGGGCGATCACCACAGGCAATCAATTCTTTCAGGAACTTCGTCTTTCGGGTCAGGCCGGAGGTCGAGTCAGCTATGTCGCCGGGGCGTCATTCCAGACCGCGGAAACCGACATCGGTGGACCGGGTCCTGGTGGGATCGCGGTCACTAGTGCGCCGGGTTTCTCCGCGCAGATTGCCCCGTTCCTCCCGCCTGGCACGACGTCCGCGCAAACAGGCCCGACCGACGCGTATCTCTTTGGAAAAGCGATCCAGGAAAACTCGGAATCGGCCGTTTTCGCCGAAGCAGAGTTTTCCGTCACGCCCAGGGTGTCGATTACCGCTGGCGGCCGCTTCTGGCGCAATGAGTCCGAGCTGCCGACACAGTATTTTGGTGGCTACTACAGCTTCGTTCTGTTCAGCCCCGGCAACTGGCAGCTTGCCAATCCTTATCCGAAGAGCGCCGAGGATGGCTTTACGCCAAAGCTTGCGGTCAGATTTCGGTTGGGCGACAACCAGTCCGTGTACGCGCTGGCGTCGCGTGGCTACAGATTTGGCGGCGTCAACGTGATTCCCGAGGTTGGCCAGACCCAACAGGGCCGGTACGACACAGACACTCTTTGGAACTACGAAGTCGGCTATCGCGGGCGTCCGACCGAGTCACTCACGATGGAGGCGGCAGCGTACTTTATGGATTGGAAAGACGCCCAGATTCAGGTCATCGGGTCAGACAATTTTCAGCGGGTAAAGAACGCGGCCAGAGCTCAGGTCAAGGGAGTGGAAGCAGGGGTGAGCTGGAACGTGACGGAGCGCTTACGCTTGCGCGCGGCAGCTTCCTTCGTCGACGCCGAGCTGGCCGACCCGCTCTCACTTTCGCCGCTGTTGACCCTGCCGGAGGGACGAGCGCTTCCGGGAACGCCCGAACTTTCGACGTCCGCCAGTGCGGAGTACAGCTTCGACGGTCCATTCGACTCGAGTGGACAGTGGGTGCTTTCGCACTCCCACGTGGGGGAGTCGTACTTCGATATCGAGCAGACGGCAAAGATCGGCGGATACGACCTCGTCGACTTCAGGATCTTTCTGACTCGCGGAAAGGTGCAGTACAGCGCGTTCGTCTCCAACCTGACGGATGAGCGTGAATCGGTCGGAGCCGTGACAGTGCCGGTGCTGAGCTACTCCGTGTTGCAGCCACGGACAGTTGGACTGGGCGTGCGCTTCGACTTCTGAAGGCGACTGGAATCAGTGGGGAATGCATGAGCGGATCTAGCGTGCACGCGGGCACCGCGCGTAGCGCGCCGGGTCTGGCGGCGTTGGATAGGCTATTCGAGCCGTTTGCGCGCAGCGACGCGCCGGGGCTGGTGGTTGGCGTCGCACACGCCAGCCGCGTGGTCTACCGCCGCGGCTTCGGCCTGGCCAGCGTCGAACTCGGCGTGGCCAACGCGGCCGCCACGCGCATGCGCATCGGCTCGACCAGCAAACACTTCACCTGTCTCGCCGTCCTGCTGCTGGCGGAGGAGGGCAGGGTGGACCTGGATTCGAGCGTGCGACGCTACGTGCCGGAGCTGCCGGTGCTGGCGGGTGAACCCACGCTGCGCCAGCTGATGAATCACACCGGCGGCTACCGCTGCTATCTGGATCTCGGGCTGGTGGCCGACGGCCTGGCCGTTCAGCCCCGGGGCACGGCACTTGCGACCCAGGTGCGCCAGACCGCCGCCAACTTCCGGCCCGGCGAGAAGCTGATCTACTGCAACGGCGGGTACCACCTGCTGTCGGTGGTCGTGGACCGCGTCAGCGGCGTGTCCTTCGAGCGGTTTCTGGAGCAGCGCATCTTCGCGCCGCTCGGGATGGTCGACACAGCATCGGTGCCCAGCGATCTCGAGATCCACCGCGGGATGGCGACGCTGCACCTCGCGCAGCCCGACGGCAGCTGGCGTCGCGGCATCTTCCCGAGCGAGGAGGTGCGCGGCGAGGGCGGAATCGTTTCGACGTTGGACGACATGCTCGCGTGGCTCGCGCATCTGCGTGCTGCCGAGAAGACCGTAGGCAGTCCGGATAGCTGGCGCCAGATGCTCGAGCCGGCGAAGCTGAACGACGGCACAGTCAGCAAGTACGCGCTCGGCCTCATCCGCGAGGACTATCGTGGCCTCGAAGTGATCCACCACGGCGGCGCGGTGTTCGGCGGCACGTGCCAGATGATCACGGCGCCGGGTGCGGCGCTCGACGTCGTGATCATGACGAACGGCGCGCTCGCCAATGCGCCGGAACTGGCGCTCCGAATCATCGACGAGCTCGGAGCCGAGGCGCTCCGTGGTCCGGCGACGCCTCGCGCCGCCGTTGACCGGTTCCGTGCCATGCTCGGCCAGCGGTATCACTGCCGTACCACAGGCATCGGCATCGGCTTCGGCGAAGCAGCCGATGGGCGTCTAGGCTTGAGCATCCTGAACTTCGTTCCGATAGCACTGAAGGAGACCGACGCGGGGCAGGCGCTCACGGTCGGTGTCGAGGATATCGCCGTCGGTCCTTTGACTGTGCGAACCGCCGATCTCGCCGAAAGCGGCGAGGCTCCCGAGTCGCTGCGGTTCTCGGAGGCAGGGCACGAGGACCGCTTCGAGCGAATGCCGGCAAATCCGCCCGTGCTCGCCGACGCCGCTCCCTCCTTGCTCGGCCGGTATCGTGCAGCCGATCTCGCGGCCGACGCAGATCTGCGTTTGGTGGACGGCAAGTTGCTCCTGCACATCGCTGGCGTCTGCGGTGGCAACACCCTCGCGCTTGAGGTCTGGTCCGCAGACGTGTTCGCGTGGGCCGGCGTCAGCGTGCCGATGTTGCGCGGGTTGATCAACGTGAAGCGTGATCCGTCAGGCGTCGTGGAAGGCTTCAGTCTCGATACGATGCGTACGCGCGGACTGTCGTTCCAGCGACAGCCCAGTTGAGACCCGTCGATGAAGTTCTTCTTCGCGATGCTGGGCACCGAGACCAACACCTTTGCCGGCGCGCCGACGGGGCGGCGCGCCTTCGAGGAGTACGGGATCTACCGCGGCGATGCCAGCGAGCGCGCATCCCACGGTATCGGAGCGTTCCCGCTGTTCGTTCGGCGGATGCTCGAGGCTGACGGCCACGCGATGGTGGAGAGCCTCTGCGCGGCGGCTCAGCCAGGTGGGCCAACTGTGCGCGCCGTCTACGAGGAGCTTCGCGATGTGATCCTCGATGACCTTCGCGCCGCGATGCCGGTCGACGCGGTGCTTCTGGCGCTGCACGGCGCGATGGTGGCTGACGGCTACGACGACTGTGAAGGCGACCTGCTGACGCGCATTCGGGAGATTGTCGGGCCCGAAGTACCGGTCGGCGCGGAACTCGATCTGCACTGTCACGTCACCGCGCGCATGCACTCGGCGGCCGATGTGATCATCGCATTCAAGGAGTATCCCCACATTGACGGCGAGGCGCGGGCGCGCGAGCTCTACTCGATCCTGCGCGAATGCGCGGCCGGCCGAGTCAGGCCGGTCACCGCCGTGTTTGGCGTCCCGATGGTGGGCCTGTGGCACACCACGCGCGAACCCATGCGGGGCTTCGTCACGCGCATGCAGTCCTTCGAAGGCCGCGATGGGGTGCTCTCGGTATCGCTCGGCCACGGCTTCCCGTGGGGCGACGTACCGGATGCCAGTGCCACGCTGTGGGTCGTCACCGACGACGACCTGCCGCGCGCCCAGGCACTCGCCGAACAGCTCGCACAGGAATTCTGGGAACTGCGAGACTCAATCAGCAGCGGCCCATCGCCGCTGGACGCAACCCTCGACCAGGCACTGGCGACGCTCCGCGACTCGGGTGGACCCGTCGTCATCGGCGACGTCGCGGACAATCCCGGCGGCGGTGCGCCCGGCGACGCCACGTTCATCCTCCAGCGCCTGATCGAGCGCGGGATCCCGGACGCCGTGCTCGGCGCGTTCTGGGACCTCGGCGCCGTCTACATCTGCAGGGATGCAGGCGTCGGCGCGCGAGTGGCGCTGCGCGTGGGCGGTAAGGTCGGGCCCAGATCGGGGACACCCGTGGACATGAACGTGCGCGTGCGTGCGGTCGTCGACGACCATGACCAGGCCGGACTCGGCTCCGGACGCCTGCCGTTCGGCACCTGTGTGTGGGTCGAGAGCATTGCGGAGAACGGCGTGCCGGCGGGACTGCACTTGCTTATCGCGTCGGTGCGATGCCAGGTGGTGGCGCCGGACGCGTTCACGGGTTTGGGCCTTACGCTCGCCGACAAGAAGCTGGTGGTCGTCAAGTCCACGCAGCATTTTCACGCGCTGTTTGCGCCGATCGCGAAGGCAGTGCTCTACGCTTCGACGCCGGGTGCGATTACTCCGGATTTCGGTGCGATTCCTTACCGAAAGCGGAGTCTCAACTATTGGCCGCGTGTTGCACAGCCGGAGATTGGCAATCGTCGCAGCTGCTAACCGGTCCGTGCGCGCTGTCGTAGCTTTATTTCGTGACGGCAGCTCGTTATTCGACCGCCAATCGGTGAAACCATGAAGATCATCAGGCGAGAACCCAGCAACACCCTTGAGCGGACCCAGATCTGGACCGTTCAGCCAGATATGATCGACGGCGCCTTCCTGGTGACTATCAGCGAGCCCTGGAAGCGACTCCCCGATCAGCCGCTGATCGGCCGCATCGTGCTGGATGGAAACGTGCTGGCCGGCTTTGCGCAGTGCGCGTCACTCTGCGCCGAGGCTGAGTTGGGCGCTCCGGCTGCTCTCGTGGTGACGATTGGGTACCCGTTGCACTCACCGACGCCGCCGATCATGGCGCGCAATCGCGACCTCACGCCGACCGCCTGGCCTGAGTGGGAGGCGCTGTACTCCACGCTGCATGGCGCGATCAGCCCGTCTGGAGGTGGCGCCGATTCATTCCTCGCATTCATCTGCGACGAACTCAAGCCAGCGATCGAACGCGAGTTCGGCGTCGAAACCGGTCAGTGGGACCTCGTGGGCACATCCTTCGGCGGCCTGTTCGCAGTGCATGCCCTGCTGAGCGCGCCTTTGCAGTTCAAGCGCTACTTTGGTTGCGGCTCATCGTTTTGGTGGCGCGGAACCATGATGTTCGAGCGCGCCGAGGCCTTTGTGCGCGAAGGTGACGAGTTGGATGTGGCTGTCTATCTCTGCGCGGGCGAGTTCGAGACGGCCGACCACCTGAAGTCTGTGTTCGAGAAGTTGAACCTGCCGGTCTTCAAGGAATACATCGAGGTGATGGGAGGCTATCCGGACATCGTCGACGAAGCCCACCGCATGGCAGCACTCTTGGGTCAGCGCAAGGGTTGCCGAACCCACAGCGCGGTGATTCCCAACCAGACGCACGGCTCGGCACCGCTTGCAGGATTGTTCCAGGGCCTGCGCTGGTTGCACGGACGCTGAGGTGCCCGCGAAAGACTCGCAGCGGCGTTTTCCAACAGCCTGCCAATGGCTCGCCTAGGAAGTCTGGAGGTTGTGGGCGTTCGCGATGTTCACCGGATCCATGGGCTCGCCAGCCGGCAAACCAAACACTGCCCGCACAAAAGCCACCGATTGCTCGAGCACCTTCACGATCGTGTCGTGCCGTCGAAAGCCGTGTCCTTCACCCTCAAACTCGACGTAGGCGCAGGGCACGCCGGCAATACGCAGCGCGTCCACGATCGCATGAGATTGCGCGGGCGGCACGATCTTGTCGTCGCTCCCCTGGAACGTAATCAGCGGGGCGTGGATTGCCTCGAGCTTCGACAGAGGTGAGCGGTCCTGGCAACGTTGCTCGATAGGTGTGCCAACGAGCGTCTCTAGAAAGCGGCTCTCGAACTTGTGTGCCGTAGTCTGGAACAGCGAGAGGTCGCCGACGCCGAAGAGGTTGATGCCCGCCGCGAACGCGTCATGGAATGCGAGCGCTGCGAGCGTGGTGTATCCACCGGAACTCGCGCCAGTGATGATGGCCCGCGACGCATCGACGAGGCCGAGGTCGGCGGCGTAGCGCACGGCGGCGACCGCATCCTCGACGTCAAGGATCCCATACAGTCCGTAGAGACGGTGGCGGTACGCGCGCCCGCGTCCGGTGCTGCCACGATAGTTGACATCAATCACTGCAAATCCGCGACTGGTCCAGAACTGCCGTGACAGCGAGAAGGCGCAGGGACTCGCCGCCGTCGGGCCACCGTGAAACTGCACGATCACGGGCGGAGCTTCGCGCGTCAGGGGTTCGTAGTCCGGTGAGGCCGGACGATAGAACCATGCATGGCACCTCTCTGACGGGTCGGTGTGTTCTGTGGCTGGCAGCGGAACAACGAGTGGTCTGGCGACGGATACCGTGGCGCCTTCGCACGCGAATTCATTCGTTGCCGCGACCACGCTCGTCAGTTCACCGTTCACGTACCGGTAGAGCCCGGAGGCGCCATACGCATCGGCACCGATCACGTAGACGTTCATGCCGAGGCAAATGGGTGAGCTGAGACTTGGCCACTGCTCGCTCTGGTCCAGCAGGCGACCGCTCCGCCGGTCGACGGTACCGCAGCGCCAGTAGCCGTCCTCGGTGAACACGATGACGATGCGGTCGGCATCGACGAATGCCCAATGGCGCATGCCGAGCAGCCAGGCCGGCAACCCGATCTCGGCGGACAACGTGGTGACACGCACTCCTTCCTCGGCAGCGTTGGGCCAGCGATACAGGTTCCACCAGCCGTCAGCGTCGCTCACGTACCAGAGTTCGCCGTCGGGACTCCAGTCCGGCTGCATGCGCGCCTGCGGCACCGCCGAGCGCTCAACTTCAACGCTGGCGACGGTACCGTCCGTATGGCACAGCGCCCGAAGCAGGACCGTGTCGTCCCACGGCATGTTTGGGTGGTTCCAGGCTACCCACGCAAGGTGTTCGCCATCCGGCGAAAGCCGCGGGCTCGACAGGAAGTCGTAACCGCCGAACAGCTTCGTGACAGATCCGGTAGCGATATCGATCCCGACCAGTTCGGCCACTGGTTCGCCGGTGTGATCGCCGGGGCCGGTGTCCTCGCGGACCGCGATCAATCGACCCCGGCGGGCATCGTAAATGACGTCACCGTAGCGCCAGGGGCCGGGGGCCGTCAGCGGCGCGGGGGCGGCACCCTCGCGCAGCGAATAGAGCCGACCGTCTGCGAAGTGGCTGAACCACACGACGTCAGGTCCGACCGCGTACGCACCGCCGCCATACTCATGGATCCGCGTGCGCACGTTCCAAGGCGCGTTGATCAGTTCCTCGGGTGACGATCCAGGTATCCAGCGCATCAGCGTTGAGCGTCCCGACTCCTGTGGACGCGACGACAACCAGTAGGCCGCGCCTGGTCCGGTCCGCGGCTCGAGAATTGCACCAAACAGGCCACTGTCCGAGCGGCGCGCGCACATCGCCGCCGTGATGGGTGAGGGCCAGGAGCCGCACGCGCGCTGGGTGGTGTTCATGATGTCCTTCCGCACTCGGGTGCGTTCATGCAGGCAAGTTGCGTTCGAACCAGTCCACGACTCGCGCACCGTAGTCGATCACGGCAGGAAATCCGCGGATTGCATGACCCTCGCGCGGGTAGGTGACCAGCACGGATTCGATACCGTGCTCCCTGAGCGCGGTATGGAATTCCATCGCCTGGCCGGGCGGGGTGTTTCGATCCAGTGCGCCGCAGATGTTCAAGGTCGGCGTGCGAACGTGGGAAGCGTATAGCACGGGGCTGCGCGTGAAGTACCGCCCCCCAAACGCGCTCATGGATTCGCCGACGAATCGTCGGCAGAAGTCACCGATGTGGGACGTCAGGTGCTCGCTGACCCAGTTCGTAACGGGAGCCACCGACACAGCGGCGCGGAAGCGCGAGTCCTGCGTGATGAGCCAAGCAGTCATGAATCCACCATAGCTCACGCCCATCACGCCGAGGCGTTGTGGGTCCGCGATGCCGCGGGCAACCAGATGATCGATGCCGCTCAGGTAGTCCTGCGTGTCCGCACCACCCATGTCGCCAACGACTCGCGTAGCAAAGGCTTGGCCGCGACCGCAGCTACCGCGCGGGTTCGGCAACAGCAGCGCGTAGCCGCGCCGCAGCAGCGCGACCCAGCTCCAGTTCGTGCCGAGGTACCTGGGGCGATGCACACCGATCGGCCCGCCGTGAATCTCCAGAATCAGACGGTGTGGTTGCGCCGTCTCCGGCCGAAGCAGCCAGCCCTGGATCTCGAGGCCATCCGGAGCAGTCCATTCGATGGCCTCAGCGCGAAAGGCCGGCAGCGCGGAGTCATGTGGATCGAGCGCAAACCGGTGGATCTCCGTCAGTGTCCCGTCCCATCGCACGAGCGCAGGCGCCTGCGAAAAGCCCTGGGCGGTTGCAATGAATGCGGGCGTTGTTCCTGGAAAGGGCGCGAGATCGATACCGAAGCGGCTGCCGATCGTGCGGTCCCGAGCGGCCCAGAGTTCCGTGGTGCCCACGCCGAGCGTAAAAAGACCGACGACGGTCTCGAGACCGCGCAAGCCCGCGAACAGCAAGCGTTGCGGGTCGATCCAACCGAGCCACCCGACATCCACCCCGTGTGTGTCGGGCTTCTGCACGCCGCCGCCGTTCTCCACGATCGTCAGATCGCCCGCCACGATGAGGCGATCGCTGCAGACGGCCTCGGCGAAGGCGACGTGCTCGCCGGTCGGAGACGCGGCGACCCACCCTAGTTGGACGTCTGTTTCATACAAGACCTGCTCGCCGCCATGGAGATCAATACGGCGCGCGCTGGCGGTGTACCACGCCGCTTCGGTCGGCTCATCGGATGCAATGGCTGCAATGGCATCGTTGCCGCACCAGCATGCCTCCCAGACGTTGGTGCCGGCAGTGCTGATCCGCCCGAGCAGGCCTGTCGCGAGATCCAGTGACCAGGCGCTGCGCCAGCCGTGAGGCTCGGCTGCATTCTCGACGGATGGCATCCAGGCGGGCAGTGAAGGCGAGGAGACCTGCTGGGAGATACCGCCCTGCGCTCCGGACAGATCGGCGCCAGGTTCGGCGACGACGAGCAACAGACGTTGCCCGTCCGGGGCAATCTGCATGGACTCGACCGATCCGCGCGGGGACGTCAGAGCGGTGACAGTGCCCGTTGAGAGCGCGAACGCGTAGACGCGATACCGCCCCGGCTCGTCACGATCCGACAGGAAGAACAGCTGCGCGCCATCCCGCGACCAGCGCGGCGACCGGTCCGAGCCACCACTGGCCGCAACGACCTGCAGGCTCCGATCCCGGATCTCCAAGAGGACGATCCGGGTGATGGCGGGTCCGTCGAGCGCGGACATCAGCGTGCCGGTGAACGCAATCTTGCGACCATTCGGCGACACGGCCGGTTCAGCGGCGTCGCACACCCGCTCTGTTCCCGGCAGAAACCAGCTCGCGGCGACCGCGGTGAGTTCCTGGAAGAGTGCTGTATCGCGCAGGTCTCGTTGCATGAGGGTCAATCCGTCAGTGCGCTGTTGTCGGATCCAGACGGGTTGCGGTCGTAGTCCGGTGGCGCAGCGCGAGCCGATGCTGGATCGCGCGTAGCCGGGAAGGTGTAATCGGCAGACGCCAGATGAACGGTAGTGCCGCGACCACCAGCGCAGCGGGCACCCAGGCGAATGCGAGCTTGATGCCCCACTGGGCGTTTCCCGACGGAGATCCGGTGGCTTCGAACCCGAACGCTGCTGCCAGTGCGAGGCCAAGCGATCCGCCTGCCGCGACCACCGACTTTGCAAGGAATGTCAGTGCCGCGTAGTAGATGCCGGCCGGGTCTTCTCTGAACTTCCAGCGACCGTAGTCGGCAATATCCGCGAGAATGGCGGGGGCCAGCACGGCGCTCGCGGCGAACATGGCATACATCGTGACTGTGAGTACGAGGATGGATGCAAACGCAGCCGGGCCCCGGTTCACGAAACCAGAAGCGCAGAATAGTGTGGCGATGATGCCCATGCTGTAGAGCCAGGCTCTGCGTTTTCCGATGCGTTTGGCTGCTGCATACCACAGCGGCGTGGCGACCATCCCGATGGGCGAGGCGACGGCGAACACCACGGCGACTCGCTCGCTGAGCCCGAGATGCACGTCGACGTACAGAAACAGCAGGCCGTAGTACATGCCCATCGCCAGGCTGATGAGGGCGTACGCCGCCAGGAAGCCGAGCAGTGGCTGATTGCGCACCAACGTGCGGAGCACTTCCCGGACTGAGTAGCGCTGCATGGATGCTGTCGCGATCGGCGGTGGGGTCGGAAGCGAATACAGCAGCGGGAGCGTGATCAGGAACAGGCCAGTCGTCACTGCGGCGGCCATGTACAGGGTCGCTGGCGCAAATGACGAAGTGGTCTGCGAGGAGAGCAGCGGAAGCAGGAACAGGACAAAGCCACCCGCGTAGAAGGCGGCCGCTCGGGCACCGAACACACGCGACCGCTCGTCGTAACCGCGCGCAAGTTCGCCGCCCCAGGCAGCATGAGGTATCTCGAAGACGCTCCATCCGGCGAGCAGCACAAACGACCAGATTCCCAGCCACCCACCGGCGTACTGCAGAGGCGGTAACGCAAGCATCCAGACTGCGATCGCCATGGCGAGCGCCCCTGCGTAGACGAACGGCCGGCGACTTCCGCCTGCCGCACGCCGGCGGTCGCTCCAGTAGCCGACGAGGGGATCTATCGCGGCATCGCCGAGACGCGTCGCCAAGGTGATGAGCGCCACGGCTGCGAGCGGCACGCCAAAGAACTTGGCGTACATGCCCGGCAACACGCTGTACATCAGTGTCGTCAGCATGCTGACTGGCACGACGGCAAGGGCGTAACGCGCCAGCGTGGTGGGGCGCACGCGATCGAGCGATGGTGTCGGTGCGACGTCCCCGATGGCCACCTCAGCGGTCCGGCTGCTTCACGTACTCGTGTTGAGTGGGCACTTGGGCTCGGGCCGGCGGCATCGCATCGTAGGCTTGCCGCACGCGCGCGAGCCCTTCTTCAATCTGGGTTTGGCGCAGCAAGACGCCGCCGGTGAGCACCGTGTTCACGCTCCGGGTAGCGCTGATGTCCGCCAGAGGGTCCGCGTCGAGCAGCACGAGATCAGCACGTCCGCCGACACTGACAGTTCCGTCGGCCGGGCCGTCGCCGTCATACTCCGCAGCGTGCCTCGTGCTGGCAAACAATGCTTCCGTCGGGGTGTAGCCGCAGCGCTCGACGAACAACTGCAACTCCTCGTGCAGCGAGTGACCTTCGACGACATACGGATTCGGGAAATCCGTGCCGGTCAGAACCCGGACACCGGCGGCGCGGGCGTCGGACGTCACGAGGCAGCTCAGGTTGAAGGAGTCTTCGTAGTAAGGCTTGTACGTCGTGTTCGCGCGCATCGCGGCGACGATCGGACTGTTCTCGTCCCAGAGCGCCTTCTGCAACGGATTCATGTGGTTCCGATCGGGTGCAACCAGCGGACCCTCGAAGCCGCCCCACAGCGACATGCGCCGGGTGACGACGACCGTCGCCTGCAGCGACACGCCGGCATCCGCCATCTGCCGAACCAGGCGCTCCCGCCGCGCCGGGTCGCGCCGTTCAGGGCCGATTTCGTTGTAGAAGAGTTCGGCCGCATGCGCGATGCCGCGTTGGCCGCGGCGGATCGCGGCCTCCACGCCGACGGCGCGCGGCACGTGACCCATCACGCGGATGCCGCGCTGCTCACAGGCACTCATGAGCCCCTCATAGCCTTCTGCCGGCATACCGGTGTAGGGCTTGGCAAAGTCGAAGCCCATGTCAGCAATCTGCTGGCCAGCGCGGTAGCCTCCCTCACGATCGCCGACCACGTAGCTCATCGTCGGAGAGTGCATCGAAGGCGGACCGTCGATCAGAGGGCTGCCCACGGTGAGCCGGGGGCCGGCGAGTTTGCCGGCTCGAATCGAGTCACGCATCCACAGGGTATCCGGACATCCCGCCATGACCTCGAGCCGGGTGACTCCGCGAGACAACAGCTGGAACAGCAGCAGGTCGTATGGAAGCATGTACTGGCTGCCATCGCCCCCGTTCTCGACCATGGGGGCGAAGGCCTGAGCCCAGGTGCCCACGAACAGGTGCGCATGCATCTCAGACAGACCCGGGATCAGGGTCTTGCCGGACGCTTCCACGACCACGGCTTCGGCCGGCAACGGTGCGCCGGTCGGTTGCACGGACTCGATCCGCTCCCCCCGCACGATGACGTCGTGCCCCTCAAGCACGGCGCCGCCGCGCATCGTCAGGACGCGTGCGTTACGAAACACCACGGCGCGGGTCTGCGGCACGCGCTCATAGAGACCTGCGGTGGCTTTGCCGTCCAGCGTGCAATGGCGGCTGCGATCTTTCGGTGTGAGATCACCGAGCGACGGGGGCTTCTGTACGGCCTCGCCGGATGATAGGCGGATCAGGTTGCGGTTCGGCGCAAAGGCACCACTCATGAAGTGGATTGCACATCCGCATTCGACTCTCAGGGCGCTCGTGGGAGCCCAGTAGGGGCCGGTAGCAGAGGAGGGTGCTTGCGGCGTCATGGCATGCCTCGCGGGAGTGGCTTGAGTAATGGAATATATACGATCGTATATACCATGCCACGGGAAGGATTCGGGGACCCGATTCGAGGTCCCTCGCCGTGTCGTGTACCGTCTATCTGCGTGCGGAGCGCGTGAGGCACTCTGCCAGATACCGATATTCATCCAGCCTGTTGTAGGGCGCGGCCGATACGCGCAGGTAGCGCGCGTTGTGTGCGGGCCAATCGAACACCATCGCGCGGATGCCATGGCGGTCGATGAGCTCTCGGGCGAGCGGGTCCGTTGCCATGACCGAGCGTGAAGCGGTGTCGGTCCTCGGCGGCAGGGGCAGCGTCGCCATCGCCGACAGCATCGAATCTGGAACGCGTTCCTTTACTTCGAGCGCGTCGGCCAGCAGGTCGCGCGCCTCGCGCGCAAGGGTCGTCCCGTGCGCCAGCACCGCCGGCCATCCACCCTCGAAGTGACCGGCGACATGCTCGAGCGCCGCCGGAATGCACAGCCACGGCGTCGGATCCTGGGTACCTGGCCAGTCGAACTGGGCACGGAACTTGTCCGTGCCGCTCAGCGGTGCGGAATAGCCGTGACTGACGATCAGCGGCTCCAGCGCATCGCGGCGGTCCGCACGGACGTAGAGAAAGCCCGAGCCTTTGGGCGTACACAGCCACTTGTGGCAATTGCCCGTCACGTATGCGGCGCCGAGCGCCGTGAGATCCAGTGGCACGATGCCGGGGCCATGCGCCGCATCCAGCAGCACATCGATGCCACGCGCCTGCAGGGCGGCGGTGAGTCGCTCGAATGGCAGGCGCAACGCGGTGGGGCTCGTGACGGTGTCGAACATCGCTAGCCGTGTGCGCGGACTCGCTGCGGCGAGCACACGGTCGATGATGTCGTCTTCACTCTCAGGCGGGAACGGCAAGGTCACGACCGTCACCTGAGCGCCGGCACGCGAGCAGGCTGCTGCGACGGCGTTCCGGCATGCCTGATAGGCGTGGTCCAGGACGAGAACCTCGTCGCCCGTCCGTAGCGCGAGGCTGCGGACGACCGTGTTCACGCCCGCGGTCGCATTCGGCTGGAACGTGAGTCCTTCGATCGGCGCATTGAGAAATTGCGCGAGCGCCTGCAATGCCTCGTTCCACAACGTCGGGCAGCGATCTAGGAAAAAGCCGGTTGGGTCGAGTTCGAGTTGCAGGCGTAGCTGCTGCTGCGTGGTCAGCACCGCAGACGGGCAGGCGCCGAACGAGCCGTGATTGAGGTGCACGATGCGTGGGTTTAGCGCCCAGAAGCGAGCGAGGGGTCCGGGCGCCGGTGCGGCCATAGTCTGTCCTTGAGGAGGCGGGTCGATTCAACCAGCGTAGCCCGAAGTTGACCGCCTGCATCACTTCAGTGGAGTGGGTATCGCCCATCAGTCGGGCCGCCGGCGGAGCAGGTCCGCCATCTGCCGGGTCTCTGCGAGGATGTCGGCGAAACCGCCGAGGCAAGCCACGTACTCCTGCCATTCTGGCAGGTGCATGAACTGCGCCCATTGGCTCTTGAACGCCTCGGCCGTCTCGAACTCGCCGGCGGCGACGTAGAAGTCGACGTCGACGGCTGCACGGTCCAGAGTTCGGTGCGCAGCAGTGTGTTGCTCGGCTCACGCCGGAGGATCTTCATTCGCTCTTCGCTCCCTCGCCCCAGTTCGCACCTACGGCCATCGTCGGCTTGGGCATTGCCTCGTAGGCTGCCAACACTCGCTTCAATCCCTCTTCAATCCCGGCCTTGCGCAGCAGATGGTTGCCGGTCAGCACGGTGTCTATACCGCGTGTCGCTCGGATATCGGTCAGTGGGTCGCCGTCGACCAGCACGAGGTCTGCCTTCGCGCCGACGGTGACCGTGCCGTCCGCGACGCTTTCGCCGTGATACTCCGCCGCACGACGCGTACTCGCGAGCAACGCGTCTGACGGGCTCACGCCGCAGTGGTTTACGAGATCTTCGAGTTCCTCGTGCAGGGTGAAGCCTTCGACGACATGAGGGTTGGGCACATCGGTGCCCGTGAGCAGCCGCGCCCCATGGCCGTGCAGTGCCCGGACCACCTTGCCCGTGAGGCCGTAGGCGTTCTCGGTGAACTTCTTGCGGCTGTCGTCCGCACGGATCATTGCGAGAACCGGACTATCTTCCGACCACATCGCGCGCTGCAGGGTGTTCATGTAGCGCAGGTCCGGTGAGCGCAGCGGCTTGCCATCCATGAGCCACTCGATGCGATTGGTTACCGCAACCGTAGCCTGGATCCAGGTCCCGGCATCTGCGAGCAGGCGCGCCAGCCGATCGATGCGCGCTTCGTCATATCGGGAGGCGCCTGCTTCGTTGAAGAAGAGCTCCGCCGCGTGCGCAATACCCTGCTGGCCGCGCGCGACAGCAGCATCGATGCCCACATCCTTGGGAACATGGCCCATGATACGGATCCCGCGCTTGTGACAGGTCTCGAGCAGCGCAAAGTACGCAGCCGGGGGCAGGTTCGTGTAGGGCTTCGCGAACTCGAAACCGAGGTCCGCGATCTGTTCGCCAGCGCGTCGGCCGCCCGCGGCGTCCATCGCGATGTAGCT
>Ga0169931_10006160_pt1 | contig 18174 bp, 20 predicted proteins | sample Kivu_15m_20L_FD_129675 | JGI IMG/M metagenome (GOLD analysis project Ga0169931, IMG submission 129675) | Freshwater microbial communities from Lake Kivu, Western Province, Rwanda to study Microbial Dark Matter (Phase II) - Kivu_15m_20L... | ecosystem: Environmental > Aquatic > Freshwater > Lake... | reverse complement strand
TGCTTGATTCTATCAATAAAGATACGAATAAATGATAAGATATAATGATATTACGCTAACTGTCATATGAGTCAGCTTAGTCATTTGCTTAAATCCATCACTGTCCCAGGTGGTTAATCAGGTGTTTGTGGCTTATCCTTATATTCCTTCGCTAACGAATCGCCAAATCTGGCCCCATCGTGTAGTAGTTGCCTGTCTAGTACTCCTCAGTCTCATCGAAGTTAGGGTGGTTGCACCTTTTGATCCACATGTGGAACTTCGTGTAGTACCGCCAGTTCTTGCGCATCAACTAACGCGCCACCAGGTACTGTTCTGCCTCTCCTTTGTGCATGAAAAACATGAAGAAAAGCAGTTCTTTTGACATTTTGCCAATCACTTCCAGGTTTATCATTTTGTAGTTAGGACATATGGATCCCCTGTATGAATTTTCTTTTGTGAGTTTAGAAGGCAGGTAGTCGTTGATCCTGGGCAGATTGGCAAAAGATATGTTGAACATATCGTAGGTTATTTCTGGCGTTTATTCTGCGAACTCTATGATTTTTTAGTAGATTTCTTGGAGTTAATCTTGGAAGACTGAGTCGTCCTGGCTGATGTGCAGGTCAGTGAGGTATCGCATCAGGGAGAGCATGTTTTATTGGGAAAACTTGCGGGAGGGAGAGAGTAGCCACTCGCAGAATATAGAAAGCTTGTTCTGGTGGGTTTTGAAGAACTACAAGTTGATTTGTCGTTTCTTGTTGTCCTTGCGGTTGTCTTTCTTTTAGGTCAGGGCCTTGACCTTCTTCTAGATCGTCCTCAAACACCCCAGGATCCTGCCTTAGAGAGTCACTACTTTTAGCGGTATTATATTTTTTCTTAGTTTTTGAGCACGATGGTGGCCGGCTTAAGTTTCTCAATCAACTGCTTGATGCGGTTTTATTGTAGCTGACTGCCAATAATCGTACCTGGACTGCTTTTTTCTGCTCCTCAGTGAGGGTTTACTGGTTAATAAGGATAAAGCTGAATGTGGCGGCGGGTACTTTTTGACTTTTTTGATTTATTTGGTGTAGTGTTCGACCTACTGGGCACGGGCACCCCGTTTTTCCTGTTCTGTTAGTCCGTTTTCGATGCGTGAGAGTTACTCTAGAATGTTAGTGTATACGTCCTGAGGCATGAAATTAAAATAGAAGCAAACTTATAACACCAGCAATATCAATATATAACAATAGCAATATGAATAAAACATCTAAAAGAATCAAGATGAGAACATATAGCATATCAAGATAGCAGGCATATTGAAGAAAACAAATAGATTTCATAAGAAATACCTATTTATGGCTTTATTAGATTAAATGAGTTAATTGTAAATGTAATGATATGAACCTAATTGTATTGTTTAATTGGTCGATTAAATCTGCAATATGCAGGACGATAAGTGCTTCAATTTCAAATAACAAACTTAATCAGACTCTACCTACGACTGGATAAGATGGACGCGCGTAACCATCATCATTCTATCCTCTGTTGCGCTAATCTTCAACATCTTTTTCATCATCAAGCGTATCAAGACAAACACTTAGGCAAACAGTACAAGTTCAACACCATACGACTACTCATGTTCACCTAAATATTCTACCTCCTCTCTCTCCTCTCAGTCGTCTCCCACTCTCCCGCCTTCAACCATCATCAGTATCGATTGCCAACTGTCAACCAAAGAACACACTAGACGGCCACTGCTGGATAGCTGACTTAGTGTATGATTTCTGTGGGTGAGTAGTATTTGTGCGCAATATAGGGTTTTGTGAACCTGACATGCTACGGGGTATGACAAATGTGAGGTAGATTTCTTATTGGTTTGCAGTTTGCATAGCAATGTACATCAGGTACATCCTGCACTCACCAAACAAACGATTCCTGAGGAAGAAGGGATGTTTGATCTTCAGCGTGCTACTGGCCATCGTCCTATGGTACTTCGTCCCTTTCTGCTTCACTTTCATGCAAGACATGCCCTTTTCTTTCGGACCCACTGGCTACAAGTTCAACAACGGATAGTAGGTAGTCAACTATGTAAGTAGGTAGTCGATTATCTGTTCTACGCTGGCATCGTCAGCAGAGATAAGTAGGGCATAGGCAAAGTTCTAGTGGTGATATGGATGCTATTCCCACCTGCATTGGCCTTCATTTATCACTGCTATCTGCTTAGGACTAACAGTACTAAAAGAAAACAGATGTAGCAACTAGGCTAAATCAACTCGAGAGTGCTTTTCGTGGCCAAAACTGGAAAACTGAGCTTATTTATATTCTTTGTTCAAATTCTAAACTTCGTCAAACTCTTCATCGCACTCTTCTTCGATTCTTCAGACTCAGCAATAGTATTGATAATCTTCATACTGAATACTCTGTTTGATTTCCTGGCATTTGGTCTGATTTTCATGTACTTCAACTACTACCACATGCAAGGGGTAAACCTAAACTAGCGGTCTTAGATAATGGGGCAGTCTCTACTAAGCACCTTCGCAGGAGTCAGAATCATATGATACAACTTTAGTTCTATATACTTACTTTATACTATCTTTACGCTATCTATATAGTATCTAGATAGTTTCTATATAGTATCTATATAGTATCTATTGCTTTTTATACTATTTATACTTTATTATATGATTATTGCTTTAAATACTACTTTTGCTTTTACATTATATATATTGCTGATATATGCAACTCTATTAATTGAGATGCAATATTCTTAGTATATCATGAGCTAAACACCCAAACACACACCCTAACACACTCCCAAAACCATCAGAAAAAGAGTCCAGTCCCCCTACGACAGACACATCCTCAAAATCGACAGACTGCGCTACGAAATGAGCTCATCCTCTTCCACCGCCAAGTCAGCCTCATCCTATCACTCCACTCTTGAAGACACCTTCCTTAAAAGGCAGAGAGTCCGAGAGTTCGCTCTACAGCTGACCACCAGGCCACAGACTAAAGAGGTCAAGCTGACCCAGCATGGCCGTAAGTCTGAGCCGATGCGAATATTTAGAGTCGCTGGGTGGAGAGACGACTACTACAGTTCTTTGCTGGACTGGTCGCACAACGACTTCATTTTCGCAGCCAGACAGAACTAGTTGCTGACTTATAACATGACGAGCGAGGGCGAGCTGGAAGATTCTCTCTACCGGCGATATAATTTCTAAAGAAACACTGAAACAATCAACTCTATTAAGTGCAGCCCTACTTCCCTGAGGGTAGCTCTGGGTCACTCAGCCGGATACTTCAAGTGTTTCGACTACTACAAGGAAAAGACTGTTTTCATGTAGCGAATGCACTCTAAACGAGTGACTGTGCTGGACTGGTACGGCAACAACATATACTCTGGATCCAAGGATAGCTGTCTCAAGTCTATTGACTGCCGCAGCTTTAGCTAAAGCTTAAAATTCCCAAGATCGCATATACAAGAGATATGTAGCATCAAGGCCAACGGAAATCTGGTGGCTTCAGGAGGCAATGACAACTTCGTTCAGATTTACGATATTCGCAAGACAAACATGGGTGTGGCGAACTATGAACACGAAGCTGCTGTGGGAGCTCTAGAATGGATACAACCCAACACTTTATTAAGCGGAGGAGGTACCAACGATCGCAAACTCAAGTTCTGGAAAGACGGAATAGGAGTATATCGAGTAGTTGACACAGGGTCTCAGATTTGTGCGATTGCTTCGTCGATGGGCTCATAGGAAATAGTGACTTGTCAGGGCTACTCTCTCAACCAGATAATATTGTGGAGCAGATAGGGCAAGAGGATAATGACTATTCACGGGCATGCAAGTAGGGTGCTGTTCTGCGCACGAAGTCCTCAGGGCGAGTACATAGCGACTGGAGCAGGTGACTAGAAGCTGAAGGTGTGGAAATTGTTCAAGCGGGCAACAAAAAATGAATGGAGTTCTGAAGATATTCGCTGATACTATAACGTTGAAAATATGTATATAAGATCATATAGACAATACAACACTTATCATTTCTATGCGATATAAGCAATACCTGATTATATCGTATCTTTTAGATCATATGTGCACTATATCATTAATATCACTAAGATCATTAGTATTTTATCTCACACGTATAATAGTAATGAAACAAAGTATCATCGTGGCCTTGCTGCTAGTCAGCACACTCACTCTCTTCAGCGACGACTCCGCAGTCTTCAAACTCACCACCAAAAACTTCAAAAGCGCAGTCCTCGAAAGTGACGAGTTCTGGCTCGTCTAGTTCTATGGTAACACATCCAACACGCAGCTCCCTGGTGCGGACACTGCAAACGATCAGCCCCCGAGTACGAAAAGGCCGCTTAGATCCTAGATGGAATCGTGAGGGTGGGAGCAGTCAACATGGATGAGGAGAGACCAGTGGGTGAGCCATACAAAGTCCAAGGGTATCCTACGATTAAATTTTTCGGTAAGAACAAGGGAAGCCCGTAGGACTTCGAGTCATCGGAAAGGACGTACGACAAGTTCGTGGAGTACTCTTTAAAGAAGATGAAGGAGGAGATTAGAGAGAGACAGCAATCGCAAACAGAGTAGCTTTGATCTATGATTTAATACAAATGACTCTTCTAGAAAATATGACCAAACCTTATACATATTCATATAAATAGAAAGATGATATATGCAAAGATATAAGGCAAATATAGCATTTTTTAACTAAGGGTGTGCAATATATAGATTTCGTTTGATGTAAGAATGTACAATATATAGATTGTGTTTGATGCAAGCATGTACTATATGTATGTTTTGTTTGATATAAGGATGTGCTTAATATATGTATTATTTCGTTCAGAAATCACTGACGTTTCTTTAGTAAAGCGGCTTCAGCACCTATACATAGTATGCCTCGAACCTTGTACCGTATGGAGCCCATCTCTCTTACGGACTCAGAAGGTCAGTGTCCAGCGCCTGTCCCAACTGCACCATCTTATTCAGCTTCTCGTTTAGGGCTTTGTAGTTGGGGCCGATTTGCCTTAGTACCTAGTCTCCTTGCAGACAGAAAATGAATTAGGGCTCAGTTGTTACGGAATAGTGTTTGGCTAATTTAGGGGCGACGTCGCTATCGACTTTAATCACCTACAAAAAGCGATTTTAGCTGGCTAGTCGAGTGACTTGGGCATCTGCTTCGGCGCACTGAGGGTTCCAGTTGGAACGGAAGTAGACCAGAACATGTACGAATCTATTTTTGACAAGATGGGCATTGAGTTCTTATAGGCTGTTGAAGTTCTTGAGGTTGGAGTAACAGAATCGGGTAGCCACTCTCAACATAATTAATATAAACTAAACAAACAATAAGAACTTAATACTATAAGGCACGTAAGTACAGTCACCAATAAAAAACATGGTTTAGTATAAGATAAGCCAGTAAACAATTAATAACTTATAGATGTAGGGTACATAAGTTCATGCGGCAGTAAAGAAAATCAAAAAAGTAGTTAGGTTCATTACTGCCAGTCCTCCCCAGCCCACGTACCCCATCGACTTGCTTTTCTACTACATTCCCGGCAGAATGGCCAAAGACATGAACAAACCCCCAGCAAGTCCACCTATATGTGCAATCGCGTCTATGGTTGAGCCTATTGAAAAGATCAGAGAAATAAATACTATAACTCCAATAACGCAAGCCAGACTGCCCCTCACCTGCCCGTACCTTTAAAGCGCCTTCCAGTTGATAACAAGAAAGGCTATGAATCCTCCGAGTACTCCGAATATAGCAGTGGATGCACCAACAGTAAGAGTATCTCTACTGCACAGAACACTCAGCATGAAACCTGTATAAAATTAAAAGTACCTGTGATGGAGGCTGCGACTAGTATGGCGAGAGTGAGATGCACTTTGTATAGTTTTTCGAACCTGCTGACGATGAACATGATGCTGATAGTGTTCATGAGAATGTGCATGAAATTTACATGCAGAAATGAGGCTGTGAGTAGACGATAGACTTGTCCCTTAATGATGAGTAAACCTTTGGCTCCACCCCATTCTTCTAAAGTCTAGTACTTGACTTCAAGAACTTGTCCGTTTTTTTACTATATTCCTTGGGTGAGGCAAAACACATAGACAAGCCATATGATGATAAGGTAGATGAAGGTGATGGAGCATGGCCTGAAGTCAGGACAGCATATTATTTTGAGCGTGTAAGGGATGGTTTCGTCCATAGGTGCTTTTTCAGTGCGCATGGTGTTCATGAAGGGCAGCTGATCTTGTATCTGGTTGATGTTCTGGAACTGTTGTCTCTGTGCGTTTCTATTGTTGTTCTGGTTGTTATTGATGTCCCTGAAGCCATGGACGTTCGCCATGTTTATAAATTAAATAATAAACAATACTCAAAGAAGCTCATAAATATTATAGTAGTTCAATCAGAATAGAAATTTAATCTATGAACGAATGGGCTGTTTTCTTAACTACTATCTTAGTTTGTTGTCTTAGAACTGCTTTGTGAGCATTGTTTACAGTGATTGTGTTTAAAAAGCCATCTTTACTTGTTCAGGGTACTGTTTTGTTGTTTTAATCTTGAGCTTAGAGTGGTATGCATGCTTGGATTACTCGCATTAAGGACATAAATGAAAATTAGGGCATATCAGGCACAAGTATATGGGCAAAGTTAAGTTTTGATTACACATGCTACAGCTTAAATGTTAAACTTTGTTACGTGTTTAAAATCTTATTTAAGTCTTTTATTTTTCGGGATTTAAATCCATTTTATTAGATTAACATACTTTTTAGTTTTAATCCAGTTTTTATATATTCTTAGCTTGCTCAGTTTGTGTTTTTAGTTAATCAAGCTACAACTATTATCTTCTCGTTTACTATATGTCATATATTTATTTGGCTTCTCTTGTCTAGCTTTCAATAGTTTATTGATATTACTCTGGTTATAAGTGGTTGTAGCAATCCTGGTTCATCGTTTGAGTAAATCCCTCGATCGATGAAAATTTTAAACTGCCCCAGAACTATCCAATATCATTCTAATCCCCAGTGACTACTTCGAACCTATCACAATCAACCCCTCTCTTTTTAATGCTTTTGAACATATCTTAATTGAGCTATATCTGTTCGGGAGTGAAAACTATAATCATTTTTGATACATCCAAGCCATTATTCATACAGATTTGTTGCTTGATCTAGTCTACTGTCTCTGTAGTACTCAGCGGGAAAACGTACTAAGCCTTTTTACATCTAATCCTGATCATTAATTTATTATGGAAGCATGTATTAATTTTATTATCTTTAAGTTTGTTTGTCTTTTTGATTTTCTCGTGCTTTTCACTGCCAATAGGTTTAATAATAAATTCATTGATGCTAACCAGCAATCATCTTTATAGAAAAATCGAAAGGAACAACCTTTTCAGGACCTTTTCTAAAAAGTATAGCAGACCAACTCGAGCATCCACCTCCGAAAAACCCATTACCAGCCTTACTCTTGATATCACTAGCTCCCACCATCCCTCATACACGCACACTATCGACCCTAGCAACGAGTATAACCACAAACTAGTCGTATCTAAACCACTCAGCCATCGTCTGTAGCACAATATAGAACTGTCTAACAACAGCAACTCCAAAGTATTCACTAAACAAATCACCATAGAAAAGGAATTCGCAAGTCAGCCTTCAAATCAGTTTAGCAGATCCGTGGTCAAGAGTCATTAGTAGTTTCGGCCTAGGTTCCAGCAGTTCGTGTCTGAATCTACTTTACCAGTGTGGAACAGAGGAACTCATTAGAAATTTAAGCTGAAGCCATGCTTGTAGAAAAAACCAGTGCATTATGAGACTTAGTGGTAGGAAAGCGACTTCAGCATTTTGGAGTTGAAACGAAAGGCAGTGATATAAAAATTTCACCAGAACATAAGGAAAAAGAGTGGTAAGTATCGCATGATCGGATAGCATGCGAATGTGAGTTCTTCGGCTAGCAAGAAGGGCAGCCTCGAGCTCACAAAATACTCAGTTTTCAAGAAACAAAGCGCAAAGGAGGAGATATTTATGGCGATCAAATGATCATCTGTTTTGATATTTTAGATATCATCTGTTTTGATTTTAGATTGAACAACCAAAACACTGACTATTCTCATGCTTTAAAGAAAAATAAATGAAGTTTATATTTTTTGATGGATGATATAGGATTAGCACAGCCATCACACTTTCTGATACTACAATTTTGACTACAACTTTTTGTTATCTCTGATCTTGCGCGCTGCTTTCATGAAGTCCTCCTCCACGCAGTAGTCCCTGTCCTCTCTGATTGCGAACATTCCAGCTTCAGTACACACATTCCTCAAGTCAGCGCCGTTGAACTCTTCAGCAATCTTGGCTAGAGCCTCGAAGTCAACGTCTCCCTTAGTAGTAATCGATTTTGAGTGGATTTTAAGAATCTACTGACGAGCTGCCTCGTTAGGAAGAGGAATTTAGACCTTTCTATCCAGTCTACCTGGTCGCAATAGGGCAGGATCGAGAATATCAGGTCGGTTGGTAGCCATGACAACCTTTACTCTGCCCAATTCATCGAATCCGTCGAGCTGGTTGAGCAACTCCATGAGGGTCCTCTGGACTTCTCTGTCGGCAGAGTTGCCCTCGCTGAACCTCCTTCCTCCGATAGCGTCGATCTCGTCCATGAAAATAATACAAGGCTCATTGTCGCGAGCGTACCCGAACATCTCACGAATCACTCGGGCTGACTCACCGATATACTTGTCCACAATAGCAGAAGCAACGACTTTCAAAAATTTAGCTTCAACGTTTGAGGCTAAGGCACGAGCAATAAGGGTCTTACCAGTTCCAGGAGGACCGTACATAAGACAGCCTTTAGGAGGTTTGATTCCTACTCTTTTGAAGAGTTCAGGGTTGGTAAGAGGGAGCTAGATGGTTTCACGAAGAATGCGGAGTTGATCTCCGAGTCCTCCGATGTCTGAGAAGTCGACTTTTCCTGGGTCTTAGCTCATCATGTTGAACACCATCGGGTCGACTTCTCTGGGTAGCACTCGCATGATGGTGAGAGTTATCTGGTCAAGCGAAACTCTAGCACCCACTACAAGCTTTGATCTGTCGATTTTGACTTTGACTCCCACCACATTTCTGGTGCCACTTGAGGCCTTGATGATGTCTAAGTGAGAGAGGTGGTACATTTTTCGGTGGTGAGTTCTTTGAGTACTTCTCCGATCATTTGTCCGACTGACTGCAACGACTTGAGTTGATTTTATGTTTTGGTGATAAGCTTCCTCTTGTCTCGCAACTAGAACCTCCCTGGGTAAGACGATGGTTACTTTTGCGGAGATTTTATTCTTCCTTGGCGTGCTTGTTATACATGACCAGGTATTCTTGGAGGATCTTCTGTCTCTATGCTTACGCGTCCATTATTTTAAAAAATAATCAAATTCAAAACATTCTCACTCCAATTATAAACCTATACTCATCATATACACAAAATAAAAGAAAAACTTATAAAAAATAAATGAAAAAATAAACATATACAAACATATTTAGTGTATAAGAGTACTCGTTTTTTTATAAACGAATCTGCTTGTTTAAGCCTTGTTATTGTTAAGATTGGTGGTTGATAATATAAATAATGGGACCCAAAGAGAACGGACTGCTGATCGGAACTATCGTGTTCGCAGTGCTGGGCGTGATTGCCACTATAGTATTTTACGTGTACGTGGGAGCCAAAAGCCCTCAGCAGCACAAGGCTGCCAACAGACAGTAAAAATAGGGTGATGTAGAGTAGCCATATCGAGTTGTATTATTGGAACCATCAGCATGTGGATCATGTGGGCATGCACCTACATGCATCAAATGAACCCCATCATCCAACCCATTCTCATCGCCAAAAAAGCATAATGATCCTATCAACTGATACAACAATAGTACACTTGTCTTATATTAACCCACATTCTGACACCTATATAAGCATCATCGTTCATATAGATTTGTAAATGTTTTTGTGTAAATAGACTGATATTTTAAATGTAATTAAACTAAGAAGCAGAGGCCGGTCCTCAGGGCAACTCGCCCAAGTTATAAGAGGATCTGCCTATACAACAAGACACAACTGCCAAGTATAAATCGTTCAAAAGAATACTTTTGCTCATAAGTACCATAAGTCTTTCTTCTTTTTACTTCGGATACACCATCATCTACCTGAGCACCATTGACTTCGAAGCAGTCATACAAATATTCAGCATCACTATGGACAAAGCGTCTTCTTAGGGACTTCTCACTTTTTGCGTACAATTAGGTGGTCTTTTCGGGTCAGCCATGAGCAGCTACTTCATCCGAAACGTAGCTAGAAGGTAGATATTAAATAATGCAGGAAAAGTATTCTAATGATCAACTATGTGGCCTTGGCTCTAGGGTTGCTGTCGTTCTTCGCCGACCTTAAGTTTTACATGCTGATAAGAGTGGGCCAAGGAATGTGCGCAGGTATCTTTAGCGCCATGGTGCCTCTTATAATCAAGTAAACAGCACCTTTTCAGCTGTTAGGAGTATTCGGAGTATTCCAGCAGCTCTTTATCACTATCGGCATCTTCGTTGCTTGCTTTTTTGCCCTCATTTTGTCCAAAATAATGGATGATTCCAGTGGCATAAGATACTGGCCCTACGTATTCACGCTTCCCTTGCTTGTCATCGCACTACAAATCTTACTGCTTCATCTTTTTTTCAACTTTTAGCCTCCGAAGTACTTGATTGCCCAGGAAAGATAGGCCTAAGCTCGTCAGATAATCAGTTAGCTTTACAAGCCTTAGTTTGTAGATTAAGTCTTACACGCCTATGAAAATGACTTCCACAACTAAAGTAGATCAGAAAATACATAATCTAAAGAGACTTCTCTGTGGCTGCCAAAGGTAGTTGCCCTTCATCTGTCTTTATTGCAGCAATTAGTAGGAATCAGTGCTGTAGCCATATACGCTGGTTAAATTGCATCAGGATCTCTTTCAAGCTTCAAACCTGTTCTGCCTTCAGTCATTAACTTCTAGCAAGTAGTCACTGCAGTCCTTAGCTCTTTTCTACTCACAAAATACGGAAGAAAAACTATTCTTCAGTATGGAACCCTTGGATCAATCATTACTACTGCCATCATAGGACTAGGATTCGCCTTAAGTAGTTTTGCCCCTTCCTTCTCTGTTTTTCTTATTCTCAGTGGACTTTTCTGCTACATGGCCAACTTTGGACTCACCCTCGGACCTATCGTATGGATGTACATCCCTGAAATCGTCCAGGCTTCTTTTTTACCTTACTCAACTATGATGAACTGGGCTGGCTCTGCTGTTTGCATCCTGTTGTTCCCTATCATCAAGGCAACTCTTCCTGGTTAAAATCCAGCAGGGCTTTTCTTCTTCTTCACTATATGGAGCCTACTTTCTTTTTTCGTCAATAAAAAGTATGTGATTTAAACTCGAGGACTTACCGAGGCTTAAGTTCAGAACAAGTATCAGTCTTTGCAATCAAAAACGAGCTAAGCAACTCTATGATGTAACAATTTATGAATATTTAAACATTTTTATTAATTATTACTGTTATTGTGATCACTTTCAAGAGAATTACACCTGAAAAACTTCCCATTATTTAGTCGTAAATCTTCCTTTAGCGTTACCAGTAAAGGCCGTACTTGCCTATGCGTTTCGCGCGTACTTAAAGTTGTTGTAGCTGATCGGAAACTCTGCGTTTGATTTTTCCATGTTGGACTTGTCGACGATGCAGATGTCGCAGCACCCAAAAATTGGACCTTTTTCAGGGTTGCAGGCGATGGCAAACTGAGCCAGATTGAGAGCGTACCTTTCTCGCAGATTCATCGAAAAAATGAAGGAAGTCTGCGATTTGTCAGCCGACCAATGCTTCTTACTCGAGTTCCATGGCAGCGGAGTGAAGCCTCCAATCACGTTTCCATACTCTGTTTCGATAACTGTAATCGTATTGGGTTTTTCATCACAGGCCTTGTGGAACTATGCAACTGAGAAGGCGTTTTCGCTGGCTCTGTAAAGAAGCGTGAATTTCTTGATAGGCTGCTTAAACATCGATCGAAGAATGTCAGACTCCAGTCTTATTTTGTCGATTTTGCTTTATATAGCGATGAAGTCAGGCGCAGAGGTAACTGACGCTGAAAATTTAGAAGGTCTATCTGTCTACTTTCCTTCAGTCTGGTAGAGGTCTTTGATTCTCTGAAGCAACTGATCGATTTCTTCTTGAATAACCGAGCACTCCTGGTAGTTGAAAGAATGGTCGAAAGGCTTGTTTTCATTCATAAAAAGGGCGGACAGTATTTGATGGGTGTACCTTCCGGAGATGTTGTTGAAGCTGCCCTCGTTGATAAGGTTGATGAAGTTCATGGTTTCCTGGGAAAAACCGTGCATCATGGCCCACCTCTTAAAATTGAGGTGTTCTCTTTGTACCTTTTTGGCCAGCGAGGTGAAGAAGTTCTCGATGGCTTCTTGGAAAACGTAAAACTCCGGCAGTTGGGTGTTTTTGTTTTCGCAGATGATGTTCTCAAACTAGCTCCACGACATCTTTTCACAGTCTTCGTGGAACAATCCGCAGCAAGTCTTGCCCGACTCGCCCTTCTCGCAGATGAAACCTGGCTTGCGGCATGACGGGTTGATGCAGATCATGGTGCACTTGTTGCTGTAGATGCACTCAGGACTGGTCTTAATAGGCTTGAACATATGAATATATAAGGGAAGCCTCAAAACGCACTTATATGGTCGAAAACCAACAAAAAAACAGACGAAGGTCCAAAAATATAACCCAATTTCTTACTAATAACAAAGAACAAATATCAAAATATGATAGATAAAAATAATATTTTAGCTTCATAAGAACACCTTTCTACCTAAAAGTATATAATGAAAAAAATTATTAAAAATCAAAAGGTCAGTCAATCTTAATCAGAAGGAGAGTTTTTGTTGACTACCCACATCATCCGATAGTTATCGTCCTACTTTTTGCCTTTGTCTTTCTTGTTGCTCTTTTTGTTTTTCTTACTTTTATGCTCAGAGCTACTCTATTTATGACTTTAATCCTTTTCCTTGATATCTTTGTTAGTTTCTTTATCTGATTTGCCATTCTTTTTCTTTTTCTTTTTGCTTTTTTTATCATCTTTTTAGATATCTTTTTTATGCTTTTTGCTTGACTTAGACCCTCCTTTGTCGTTGTCTTTTATGCTCAGATAGTCATAGGAAACAGGTTTTTATTATATTTTTCCATATTTTTATTAGTATTTTATGATATCTGTCTAGTACTTAGCTAGAGCTTGTCGGTAGCCATCTTGATAAGCTTTTTTCTTTTCCTTATCGAGGGCGTCCCACTACTTGCTGATCACCTAGGCCAGGTCTCCCCTGTTCAGATTTTCATGTTTTTATTTGATTTAAGGATATATTTAGTTACGAAAGACTATGAATGGACTCAGTGGTCGTTCAGGAGGCACATCCGACTTTACTTTTTTACCCATTTTGATTCAAACGAGTCACATTTCAAAATTTATTCTAAGTCTAAGCTTATAGAAATACATTTTTTTCGACATTTTTTGTTATGATTACTTGAGAGCTTACTTGTAATTGAATACTATATAAATTTATATGCCAAAATTTTGTATAGTTTTTCAAAAAGGATAATAAATTAGTTCTTTTTTTGGATAACTTAGTGTTTGCTTTGATTTTAGTTTGTATTTTTGTGCATTTGATCGGTGATGATCGGTGAGGGATGGGCTATAATAATTAATTGGATGTCTTAGAAGTGGAAAGTGCGAGGTTCATCTAAGGGGAGCAAGTACGACGACTGGGTGTGTCTGTTGTGCCAGAACCATAACTACTCCTTCCGCATGGTGTGTACTCTTGCGCTTAGCTAGGCAACCGCTGCCAGAACCAGACGAAGGAGAAAAACACCTACATGATGCAGCTCTACCAGGACCACCTGGACATGCAGATACAGGCCTGGAGCACTCCTAGTTAAGATTTGGCTTGTCCGCTTCAATGGTTTCCAAATGTGTTGCTGCTGATCATAAACGATGACCCCTGGGAGTAGCAACCGCAGTGGCGAGAACCCCCGTAGAGCGACCACCCGAAGTGGATTAACACGCTCATAAACGAGTGATTATTTAGAGTGCGAGTCAAACTACATCCTATACAACATCATCCATTTTCTATTCTAAGAGCATGCTCAAAACAGCTCAAAAGAAGATAAAAAAACTTACATGCAGTTATTGCTTGCAAGAATAGGCATTTTATGGGTGTTTTGTTGTTAATTTCTTTTTAAGTAGATGATGCTTTATTGTAAGTGAGCATAAAAATCATGGTTCTGAGCAGCGGTACACTATGGCTGAGATAACTCCCAGCAACAAGTTGAGTCCAGCCAGCACTATCTCGATTATCCATATTATCACCTACAGGTACAGTGCGTTGTTCTGCAAGGCAATCACATATATTCCTCCCACTATTATTAGCACATCCAGCAACAAAAACAAAGTCAGCCAGGCGTATTTTCTGCCCCTGTTGCCAGTGCGAGCAGCGTGCATTCTGAGCAGATTGAGCACTAGTAGGATGGAGAGAATGATGATTTAGGCTGCGATGGTGGGCGAGTCGTAGAAAAGGATGTTGTACTTGTAGACGAAGACGAAGTACTGAAAGACAAGGGCGAAGTAGGAAAAAATCTAGTCGTAGTAGAGGCCTGCCTGGAAGTAGACAGGCAACAGAGATTGCTGACTACCCTTGCGCTAGTTGGTGGGAAAATGAATCATAATTCAAATATACGCATAAGACTAACATCCTAACTCAAAAACACTATGAAAATATCATTTCAGCTATAGATTGTTTAAAAGTATCCAGCATTTAAACCAAAAGGCACATTTATATGACTATAAGAAGTTTATTTGCGTTTGGCTGTAATTATAATGTAGCCTAGTCAACACATCCTTCGCAAATTGGCATAAATAATGCGACTGGGACGAGCCATTATCGACAAAACCACTCTTCAACGCTCTAAACGGTGGGCTGGTCTTGCCTTCTTCTACGCTTACATCCTCTATCGCATCGTGGCCTTCGAGTATCTGGGCCTCATGTACTTCGTGGGACTCTACATTATCTACCTCACAGTCCAGTTCTACACCCCCTCAGGACTGCCTGACCCCGACGAAGACAACTTCGAAAGCATCCAGTTCCTAGAATAAAGCAAGTCGATATTGTAGTCAGTGGAGGGAGATCGTCCAGTGTTGCGCGCACTGACTGAGTTCGGACTGTGGAAGAACTTACTACTTGTGGGTCTGCTTTCGTTGGTGTGCACGTGGTTCTAGTTGTTTCTGATTCCAGTATACTGGCCTTTTTTGCTGATATACTTTTTGTGGCTGATCGTGTTGGCAGTGGCAAAACACTACAAGCACATGAGCAGGTACGGTTACTCTTTGGCTGATTTTTCACTCAAGCCAGCCACCTACATATGATCATATACAGAGTCAATCACTAACGATCCAAATATTAAAGTAACTGCAATAAAATATATTGAACTATCAAAAATAATATAAAAATAAAACAAAAAAGCAACCGTACATCAAATAGAAAAGATTATCTATTGATTTCGTTTAAATTATTCTTGATCGTGTTTGTTATAATTGTAACTTAATGAGTCTAGAACAAGAACAGGTCTAACTATCCAGCGAGTCTGACCCCGAAGACATCGATTTGGACTTGATAAGCGAAATCAGGGTCGACTACAAGGACATCTAGCAGCTCGATCAGCTCATTTCCACCACAAAACAACGCTTCTGTATTGCATTTAACACTCAGAAAACAGACAACCAGCTCCAGCAGGACCACAGGGCGACACCATCGACCTCTTTCTCCGCAACTTCTTCATCCAACACAAAATGACATAGACCCTCAGCGATTTTGAACAATAGTGGTACTAGTCGCTGCAAAGAGGAGTTGTGGTCGCAGGAGTATAACGCATTCCCCTCTAGTATCAGGAAAACTAGAAGCACAAGGGCGAGATTCGTAGACTCAAAGACGAACTAGACAAGGCTATCATAGTAGCTGAACGAGCAAAAGGCACATACTAAAAACTGCTGAAAGATAAAAACTTCTATAAGATGCATCACCAGCGAGTTCAGCAAGAAAAGAGAAAACTCAATCACGAGTTGTAGAAACTCAGAAACAACCACATAGTCTTTGAAAAAAAGTATGACGATATGGCTGAAAAGTACAGTCATCTCATGAAATAAAAAATGCTTATAAAGCTGTAGAGGGATCGACTCAAGACACGAGCTCAGATCCAGAAAGAAGTTGCACAGAATGCACCCTCAGTTGCTTCAGAGAGTCCATAGGTCACCAAGTAGGAACAGAGCAAAACTAAAAGCAAAAGTAAGCTTACGCCTTTTCCTCCTGATTAGCGTTAAAATCCACACGCGAACTAGTAAGCTGTGCCTTTCTAGTACAAGAATACTATGCTTTATAAGACATGGAAGCCTCACAACATGGCCATCACTTGCATCGACCTGCACCCTCGCAAGCCAGTGCTAGCCACAGCCAGCGATGATCTATCTTTCAAACTCATGACGGTGCCTCAGGGTGAGCTCATAATGTCAGGAGAAGGTCACAAAGAATGGGTAAGTGCTGTCAAATTTCACCCGAAAGGCCTGCATTTGCTTACCAGTAGTGGAGATTCACTGATAAAAATGTGGGATATTGCTAACTATTCGTGCATTCAGACATACAAAGACCATACTCAGCCGGTATGGGACGTTGATTTCCACGACACTGGAGACTTCTTTGCCAGTGCTTCTATGGATCATCTGGCTAAGGTCTTTGATGTGAATGCAGGTAAATGTCGCCACTCGTTAAGAGGACATGTGGATTCAGTCAACTCAGTCAACTTCCAGCCTTTCTCCAATATTCTGGCCACTGCCAGTGCCGACAAAACAGTATCTTTGTGGGACCTACGCACCAGTCTATGCGTGCAGACCTTCTTTGGACACAACAACGCAGTCAATGATGTCAGATTCAACCTCATCGGAGATAAAATAGTGTCATGTGATGCAGATGGTATCGTTAAGATTTGGGACGTAAGGATGGTGAAGGAAAAAAGTCAGTTGGATGCTGGACCCTACGCGGCCAACGCAGTAGACTTCGATGTTTCAGGCACTATAATAGGAGTGGCGCTGGACAAGGGAGAAATAAAGATATACAATGAGGCGATGGATAGGATCGAAACCACTCTCAAAGGACACTAGGATTCAGTGCAGGACATTATATTCGACAAGAAGTCCAAAAGCATTTTCAGCTGTGGAGCCGATTGTACCTTCAGAATATGGCAGTGATCGATCTGATCTGTAGTTTTATACTCTCAATAAACAAAAAACATGACTTAACTAATATTGATGCCAAATCATAGCGAAAGAAGATCTTTTTTTGTTATGGAATATTGTCATTTTTCAAGATTATATAAAGTATTTTTTTAGGCTTGATATTATGATTATTTGAGGTTTGTTTCTAACGGCAATTATAATAGTTAGTTTAGTGCACATGAGCACCCATTTTAAGCTCACTGACCCTACTGACAAAGAAAATAGTCAAGTCGTCAAGCCTGTCCGCAAGGAAAAACAGGGCGAAGAACCTCAGATAAAGAAAAAAATACTAGGAGAGACTTCGCAGCCTCAGAGCATCGTTGAGGAACCTTCTTCGCCAGAAGGAAGCAGACTGCTGGCTAGAAAGAGAGAGTTTCAGAGGCAGCAGAGACGTATTGGAGACTTCGCGTTCAGACTATTCCCCTGCTGATTGTCATGTCTGCGATGTCATCATGCATCTATATCATCTAGCAACTTAAAAAACACTTACTTAATACATATCAAATATAGCATAGTTTTAAGTATATGTGTTTTTGTTGTTACAATTGGCATTAATTGAGGTGATTGTTATGAGTCGTTTATAATAAAATATATTACTAAGACTACTAGAATGCTGCTACCCAGGAGAATCATCAACCATAGGAACTCTTATCACCTGCCCTACCGATTCCACACCGCCACTCCTCCTCCCTAGTCCACTCCTCCCTAGTCCACTCCGGCCATTCCCTAGCCTACTAACAACTAACAAAGCAACTTAGTACTGCCCTCGCAGGAGTCCACCCGTAAGCCTCTTGGCTAAATTCAGCCATGTTCCAACCAACTACCCCCTCA
>Ga0169931_10006159_pt1 | contig 18174 bp, 14 predicted proteins | sample Kivu_15m_20L_FD_129675 | JGI IMG/M metagenome (GOLD analysis project Ga0169931, IMG submission 129675) | Freshwater microbial communities from Lake Kivu, Western Province, Rwanda to study Microbial Dark Matter (Phase II) - Kivu_15m_20L... | ecosystem: Environmental > Aquatic > Freshwater > Lake... | reverse complement strand
GGATGGTACCAAGACTGTAGCGGGTTACGTATGTAAGAAGGCCGAGGTGACCTACGATAAGGCAGCCAACCCAGTGACTATTTACTACACTGAGGAATTGCCGGCCAAGGCGAGCCGCGAATTCAAGGGGTTGAAAGGGTTTCCACTCGAATACGAGATTAGCGAACAAGGCACGACCATGCGTATGTCGGCGAAGAAAGTGGAGAAGGCCTCCTTGCCTGCCAGCGATTTTGAAGTACCTGCCGGATTTGAGAAAATGACGATGGATCAGCTCTCGAAGATGATGGGGGGCTGATACGACAAGATACTCTTTAAAGAGGAAAGGCTCGGCATTGCGACCGGGCCTTTTTCATTCAAAGAACCGGGAATTGAAGTTGATTAGATACACCTTCTCGGTGGCACGGGTGAAAGCCGTGTAGAGCCAACGCAGGTAGTTGGCATCGAGCATCTCCTCGGTTAGATAGCCTTGATCGATGAAAACCACAGGCCACTGCCCGCCCTGGGCCTTGTGACAAGTGACTGCATATCCGTATTTGACCTGAAGGGCATTCAGATAGGGGTCGGCCTCGAAGAGCTTGCGCATCTCCTTGTTGCTTCCGGCCCCCGATACCTCTGCCCGCACAAGTCCGTGCAGCACCCGAACATCATCAGCGGGCATGGCAGGCCCTTCGGCCATCAAGCAGTCGGTCCACACACGAACATCCACCTCATTGGCCTGGTCGGTGTCGTACATCCTGATGGTAAGGTCGGTGAAGCGGAACCCGTGGTAGTGGTGGGTCCTGCCGATGCGCACCACTTCTACCATATCACCATTGGCGATAAGCTCATTCTTATTGGTCTTGGCATCGAGCCAATGGTAGTTGTTCTTAACGACCATCAACATGTCGTTGGGCACGAACTCGTCCTCAAAACCGAGCACCTGTAGCCGTATCTGAGCATTGAACCTATTGGCCCGTTTGTTTGAACGGGTGATGAGCATCACGCCTTCGCGCCCGTGGCGCGCCACTTCATCGGCCAGCAAGTAGGCCAGTTCCGAACCATCAATGGAAATCACATCCTTATGAACCGATATCCTGATATCGTCATCCTCGCCCCTGATAAGCGACCGCAGGTAGGTGGCATTCTGCAGTATCCCTGAATCCTGCTGCTGGCGGACCACTTCGGTAAGCTCAGCCTGCATGGAACGTTCGAAATGGAAACGTGCCGCCAGCACCTCGGGGTCGAGAGCCGGTGACAGGTTGCTGCCAACTGGAGGCAACTGGGCGGTATCACCAATCAGGATCAATCGGCACCGTTTGCCCGAACTGACAAATGCCATCAGGTCAGAGAGCAGATCGGTGCCTCCAATGGCTCCCTCGCCACCGATCATCGATGCCTCATCCACTATCACAACCGCATCCTTCCCAGTGTTCTTCCTTAATACGAAATGCAGGCGACCATCCTCATCGGCCATAGTCTGGTAGATCATCCTGTGAATGGTGAAAGACTTCTCTCCTGAATAAGCAGAGATGACTTTGGCCGCGCGACCCGTTGGGGCCAAGAGTGCATACTTGCGGCCCATGAGTTTCAAAGTGGCCGTTATGGCCCTGATCATCGATGTCTTTCCGGTGCCGGCATACCCCGAAAGACGGAAAATGGGGTGCTGTTCATCGATATGAAGGAATTCAGACAAGGAATACAGCACCCCTTCTTGGCCTTTGGTAGGCTCAAATGGTAGATTTCCACGCAGTTTCAAGAAAATCTCCAAGGGTGACATCGCAGGCGAAGGTACAGGTGCCGTTCAACGGAAAGAATGAGCCGATTATCCGGCATATCCGTTCGATAGTCGAGAAACACCAGTTCATTTGGAACCCTTGTAACAACGTAGCGTTAGACCGCTCATTAAAATTCAGTTAGGCATGAAAGCAATAACTACAACACAGAGAATCGGCACCGCAGCCTTGGTGCTGATACTGACAGCGGCTTGCCAACTGGTAAATGCTCAGGGTGTCGGTATAGGAACCACGGCATTCTCGCCAGTAAGTTCGGCCATGCTCGAGATGAGAAGCACCACACAGGGTCTCCTTGTACCGAGAATGACCCAAGCGCAGAAGACTGCCATTGTGGCCCCGGCAACAGGACTATTGGTGTATCAGACCGATGGCAGCGATGGTTTCTATTATTATGATGGGGCCGCATGGCAACCCTTCGGTGGAGGCGGTGGGGCCGATGACCTCGGTAACCACACGGCCACTCAAGAACTGATCATGAGTGGTTTCCCCATTGTACATACTGCAGGGCATGAGGGTATCTCGGTGCTGGCCAGCGGCTTTGTAGGAGTGGGCGATGTGGCACCTGCCGAGAAACTCGAAGTGACCGGTGGCAACATCCGGGTAGGCTCAGCGGCCGGAACTGCATACGGTATTCAACTTCAGAACCCCGCAGGCACCTTTACCACCACTCACAAGGCTGGTGCGCAGACCGCAGATATCACCTACACGTGGCCTACATCGGCACCAAGCAACGGGCAGGTGTTGCAGACAGATGGAAGTGGCAATCTGAGCTGGAATACCAGAACAGAATGGTCTCTGACCGGTAACACAGCTACGAACCCAGCTCTGAATTATCTGGGAACAACGGATGCCCAACCTCTCTGTTTCGCCACTTCAGGCTCAGAGCGGATGCGTATAAATGCCACAGCTGCCGAAGTCGGCATAGGTATGACACCCACAGCAAGCTACTCGCTCGATATCATGAATTCGACCAATGCTGGACGTGGTGTGAACGTTACAGTCAACTCATTGACCAGTGGTACCGGACTCAATGTTGCCTCTACGGCCACAGGCTTCACCTCCACCAACGGTCTAGGCAACATCACCTTGAGCGGTAACAACGCTGCCAATACAGGAACAGTCATGAAGGTAGTGAACAGCGGTGGATCGAACACCGGTACAGCCCTCATGGTGACAAACGCGGCCAACGGACTGGCCATGCGTGTGAACGATGACGGGACTGATGCCGATGCCACTCCGATGGTCATCGATGCCACGGGTCAGATGGCCATTGGCGCAACAGCCCCTAACACAAGTGCCATACTCGATGTGGTGGCCAGTAACAAGGGTATCCGTATCCCGAATGTGGCTTTGACGAATACGACTGATGCCGTCACCATTGCATCTCCGGCCACTTCGCTCATGGTATACAATACTGCTACCGCAGGGGTCGCACCTAATGATGTCACTCCCGGTTACTACTACAACTCCGGAACCGCAGGAGCACCTGTATGGACCCGATTCGCAACAGGAACCGGATCAGGTTGGGGATTGACCGGAAATGCAGGCACCAACCCTGCCACCAATTATATGGGCACGAGCGAAGCGCAGCCACTCCGCATAGGCACAAGTGGCTCTGAGCGTGTACGGGTGAACTCGGGTGCTGCCGAGGTGGGCATCGGGATGACGGCTGCAGCCAACAACAGCCTTGATATCACCAACACTACCACAGGTGGACGGGGTGTGAATGTGACAGCCAACTCGTTGACAGGTGGTACCGGACTAAGTGTGGCCTCTTCAGCCATGGGTTTCACCTCCACCGATGGTCTTGGCAACATCACCTTGAGCGGGAACAACGCTGCCAATACGGGAACAGTCATGAAGGTGGTGAACAGCGGTGCATCGAACACCGGTACAGCCCTTATGGTGACCAACGCGGCCAACGGACTGGCCATGCGTGTGAACGATGACGGGACTGATGCCGATGCAACACCCTTTGTTATTAGTGCAGATGGAAATGCAGGTATTGGTCTTGCAGCACCCAACAACAAGCTACATGTAAGAGGCGGAGACAATAGCAGTTCTGTAGGTGCTGCAACCACTAACATTCTTCAATTTTTACAGAACACAACGAACAATGGATCAGTGGTAATGAATATGGAGGCACGAACTGAAGCAAACACTTTTTCCTCTCGAATGGGAATTAATCCTACATACAATGTCAATGCAATAGGGCCAAGTGTTTATGCATGGTACGTTACGATGAATGCCGATCAACGTCAGATATTTATGTATGACTATCCGAATCGAAATCTGCATCTTGCTCCAGGTATTGCGACAATTAACAATGTGGGCATAGGTCTAAATCAACCAACCGTTGGCAGTAAACTCACACTCAACGGTGGACTTGCTGTGGGCACAGCATCTGGAGCGTATTCAACAACGGCAGCTCCGGCCGGGGGCGCAATAATTGAGAACAATGTGGGCATCGGAAACACGAATCCAGCCGAGAAACTTCACGTCTCAGGTGGTAACATCAGGATTGCCAATACCGGTGGCACAACCTTCGGGCTACAGCTTCAGAACCCGGCCGGAACTTTCCACACCAAGCACATGGCCGGAGCCCAGACAGCTAACATCACGTACACCTGGCCGCTGACTGCGCCAGCTGTTAACGGTGCGGTACTCACGGCTACCACTGGGGGTGTTATGAGCTGGGACGCGTTCTTAACTCCTACTACAGTTCAAAGTGCTGCAAATGATGTTGTGAACCCAGCAAGTTATAACGCAGGTACCATTGCCGGTATGTCTATCCCTAATGTGCCGGCTGGCACCTATCTCGTGAGTTTCAATGCCAATATGACCCGGAGTGGTAGCACAGCTTGCTCTTGCGTAGTAAGGGCCGGGGGTGCAGACCAAATGGATACTGAACGCAATTTTGAGATACCTGCCGCTGTTTCTGAATTCACTCTGACCGGGAGGATCACATTAGCTGCCACCGGTACGGTAGAGATCCGTTGCCAGAAAACAACCGGAGGGGCTGGCTTCACAGTTGGCAAACGCGCCATGAGCATTCAGCGGAGCAACTGATATCACTTAAATAATATAAAGAAGCGGCTTCAGGGCCGCTTTTTTTCTTACGATTCGAAGAAGCCCATGAAATGGGTAAGGGACTTATCAACACACAGTGCCCAATGTTGAAAAGTAGCCCCACTGCCCTATCTTGTAGAAAGTACCTTCGTGATCCGCACGGAAGAGCGGTAGCAGTACATGAGCAAGATCATAGCCATCGCCAATCAGAAAGGCGGTGTAGGTAAGACCACAACAGCCATAAACCTGGCAGCCAGCCTGGCGGTACTTGAGCATAAGGTGCTGCTGGTAGATGCCGATCCGCAGGCCAATTCTACCTCGGGCGTGGGTTTCGACCCCCGCAATGTGCGCTCGAGCATCTATGAGTGCATTATTGGTGAGATGGAGCCGAAGGATGTGATCCTGCACACCGAGACCCCAAACCTCGATATCATGCCGGCCCACATTGACCTTGTTGGGGCCGAGATCGAGATGATCAATCTGCCCAACCGCGAGATGATGGTCAAGCTGGCCTTGAACAAGGTGAAGAACGACTATGATTTCATTTTCCTTGACTGTTCGCCATCGTTGGGTCTCATCACCATAAACAGCCTCACCGCAGCCGATTCGGTCATCATTCCCATCCAATGCGAGTATTTCGCCTTGGAAGGATTAGGCAAACTGCTCAACACCATCAAAATCGTGCAGAGCAGACTCAACCCTGACCTGGAGATCGAAGGCCTGCTGCTTACCATGTACGACCAACGTCTACGTCTGGCCAACCAAGTGGTGGAAGAGGTGAAGACCCATTTCCAGCAGATGGTCTTCGACACGATCATTCAACGCAACACCAAGTTGGGCGAGGCACCGAGCTTCGGTAAGAGCATCATCATGCACGATGCCGCATCGAAAGGGGCTACGAGCTACCTGAACCTGGCCCGGGAGATATTGCAGAAGAACAACATGACCCGCCTTCGCGAATCGGACAAGATCCTATCATGAGCCTCAAGAAGAACGCATTAGGCCGTGGCCTGGGGGCATTGCTCGAGGATCAGGGCACGGACATCACCACACGCAGTGCCGGGCACGGTGCCTTGGCCGGGGCTGTGAGCAACATTCCTATCGAACAGATAGAAGCCAATCCTTTTCAGCCTCGCAATCATTTTGATCAGGAGGCGCTTGACGAATTGGCATCGTCTATCCGCACACACGGCATCATACAGCCCGTCACGTTGCGCAAGGTGGGGTACGACCGCTACCAGCTCATATCGGGCGAAAGGCGTTTCCGTGCATCGCAGCTCGTTGGCCTCACAGATGTGCCAGCTTATGTGCGTGTAGCCAACGACCAGAGCATGTTGGAAATGGCTCTGGTGGAGAACATTCAACGGCAGGACCTTGACGCCATTGAGGTGGCCCTCTCATACCAGCGCCTGATTGATGAGTGCAGCCTGACGCAGGAGGAACTGGCCGAGAAAGTGGGGAAGAGCCGCAGCGCAGTGACCAATTTCCTCCGGCTGCTGAAACTCCCGGCCGAGATACAGAAGGCTATCATGGACCGGAGGCTGAGCATGGGTCATGCCCGCGCACTGGTGAGCATCTCTGACCCTGCCCAGCAGATAGAACTCTTCAAGCGCATTATAAAAGAGGAATTGTCTGTGCGCGATGTGGAGGATGCGGTCAAAGTGACGCGAGAGCCTAGGCGCGAGCGTGGTCTGCCTACCGAGATGCCCATTGAGATACAGCGCATTGAACAACAGGTGGCCGACCATTTGGGCACTCGTGTAGCGTTGCGGACCAAGGCAAGTGGCAGAGGTGTTCTGACAATCAACTTCAAGAACAGCGAAGACATGCGCAGGCTGCTTGCCATGCTCGACCTTTGGCCCTGATGTCAGCGCCCTCTTTTCGTCCCGTTATCATCGCCTTTCTTTTCTTCTGGCAATGGTCCACGGCCGTTGCGCAGTCTGACACGACCGTGGTCTTGGCCGATACCATTGCGCCAAAGAGCAAGGTGCGTATGAGTTTCGGGCAGCCACATAAGCCTAAGCGTGCTGTATGGATGAGCGCAGCGCTGCCCGGTCTGGGTCAGGTGTACAACAAGCGTTGGTGGAAAGTGCCCATCATCTATGGCGGTTTCGCTGGATTGGTGTATGGTATTGTGAGCAGCGACATTCAGCGTTCGGAGTATCGCAACGCCTACCTGATGCGCGTAGATGACGACCCGACCACTATTGACCCCTATGAAGGTCAGTACTCCGATGCGAACATGAAGGAGCTGATCAGTTTCTACCAGCGCAACCGCGACCTGTGCATCATTTTCACTGTAGTGCTTTATGGATTGAACATCATAGACGCAACAGTGGATGGGCACCTGTTCAGCTTTGATGTGAGCGAGAATCTGAGTATGAGTGCCCGCCCTATGCTGATGCAACCTATAAATGCAGCGACCCCATCAGGCGGGGTGAGTATCGCTTTCACCCTACGCTGACGGGGCCGTTAAATTCAATTCAGCCTCAACGGCTCACCGCGAACCGCGCTGTGGTGCTCACTGCACCGCCCTCGCGGGCCAGCAGGAAGTACTGCCCAACAGGCAATGACCCGGTATTGACATCCACTTTGCAGATATCATCGCAACCGGTGGCCTGCAACTGCATCACCAACCGGCCGTTCTGGTCAATCACATCAAACATCACGGCACCGCTGCCATCCATTCCCTTGCCCTCGAGAGTCACTGTAATGCGCTCATCGGCCGGATTCGGGGCCAACGACATCTTGCGGTCCTGACGGATTCCACCCACAGCTTTGCCGGAACCAGAGCTATTCAGGAGGTCCGTGACCATTCTGCCCTGTTCGCGCTGCTCCTTTTCCATGGCATCGAGTCGCTCCTCTAGCCTAGTGTTCTTCTCATCAAGCTCTTTGATGGCATTCACGAACATGAACATCATGGCATTGTAATCAACCGCCTTGTAATCGGTGACATTACCTTTCAGGTCGCGGTACTGCCAGTCTTTGATCATATGAGGAGCCACTTTCTCGATGTCTTGGGCCAAGGTGCCGACAAAACGCTCATCAGTAGGCATCTCGGCCTCACCAGTATAGTTGTAGGTGACAGGTTCAATCTTCTTTACAACGTCAAGCCCTTCCTTGTACGGTTCGATGTTCTTCTTGAGCCGTGCATCAGAAGAAACAGTCCATGTAGAGGAGCCGGGTTTGGCAGCCGAGTTGGTTGAGAGCTGTAGCCTGAAAGAAGGAGCAGAGCCGCCAAGGCCCATGTTTCCGTTCTTGAGAATGGTGAGTGCATTGGACCGGGCAGTAGAACTTGTTCCGTTCCCGATCTCCAAGACTGGGTCGGTAGGGCTCCAGGCTGAGGGAGAATCACCTGACCCGATGTTGTATTGCCCCATGGCCATCATACCGAAGGTGGTGGCTGTTGTATTGAATCCGAACGCAGTAGACGAATTGCCGGCCGCTCTCGTGTTGGTGTTGAAACCTGCACTGGCAACACCGAGATTTCCGTTGTTCCAAGAGTTATCGTTGGCCACGCCTGCTCTGAAAGATCCGGTGCCTGATTCGTAGAACACGCGAGTATCACTACCGGTTGTTCCGGCATAGTCAATGCTCGGGGCACCGAAAAGTAGATCAGCTTGAAATCCGCTTATCATCATATTGCTTTCCACTGCTGCGGCAACACTATCGTATCCCCAACCACCCAGAACAGCTGGATCGCAATCCGCTACAAGCTCGCAAACGCTGGCCCAATCGGTACCGGTCGCTGTGGAAACGAGGACTTCTCCTGTTGATCCTGGATCATTGCTGCTATCACGGAAAGCACCAGTGATATAACTGCTGCCTACTACGTGCAACTTCTGCGATGGAGCCGAAGTGCCGATGCCCACATTGGCATTGTTGCCCAAGATCAAAGAGTTACTTTGCGTGACACTTGAATTAGCTCCGATGGCTGTAGCATTGGTGATAGTGGCCGACCCATCGGCATTAGAGCCGATGTAGGTGTTGTTTGACCCAGTGGTATTGGCATCGCCTGCTTGAAAACCAAGGAACGTATTACTGCCCCCGGAAGTGGTTGCAAAGCCCGATTTCTGACCAACCATGGTATTATTGGAGGATGTAGCAGAGTAGCCTGAGTTGCTTCCAATAATTGTATTGAAACTGGAAGTCGATGCAGAATAGCCTGCCAGATAACCAATCATCGTATTCTGAGCCCCAGTTGTTACAGCACGGCCACTGTTTGAACCGACCATTGTATTGTAATTTCCAGAACTAACGACATAGCCAGCACGATAACCTACAAATGTGCTCTGCGCGCTGGTGTTAGAGTTTCCTGCCTGGACTCCGAGGTTTGTGGAATTAGTGCCAGAGATTCCTGCGAAAACGGATGTCCCTATCCTCAATTTACCGGTACTGGAGATATTCAATGAGCCATTGACATCGAGTACCTGCGTAGGTGTTGTTGTGCCGATACCTACATTACCGCCAGTATAGTACACCACTGAACCTGAAGTGGTCCATTGGGCCTTAGCCCCAAATGTGGCTGAAATAGCGATGAAGGCCGTAAGGGCCATTCGTCTGATAGTGTTGTTCATGATTGATGGTTCTTTCGTTGCGACTTTTACTGCCCCGAAAGGTAATGGGTTGAGCCGTTTATCGAATATTCATGTCTGAGCATCTCAAGGACCTCTCACTGATCAAGGATCGGATATCAGCCTTGACTGATTCTATTGAGCTTGGGCTGCCCATCAGAGAGAAGGTGAGTTCCTTGCTGGAATTGGCCGATCTGCATCGTCAGATACAGAACAACCGCGAAGCACTTGACCTGATCACCAAAGCCATTGAGGAGATGGAGGCAGCGGCCGTTGGTGGCCGTCAGCTGTACGATGGTCATTTGGCTGCCTCTAAACTCCTTGCCATACGGGCCTCAGCCAGCAATCTGGCAAGAGCCTTGACTCATGCCGAGACGGCCATACGTGTGGCCAATGAAGCACAACTGCCGCTCGATGATCAGTTGTTGGCCATGCTCAACAGGGCATCGCTGCTCAACTTCATGGACCGGAAGGAGGAGTCGGAGACAGCTTACCGCAATGTGCTCAAAGCATTGCCGGCCGTATCGAAAGGTGGGCGAGAGTTCCGGCACATCATCTACTCCAATCTCGGCATCATCAGCGGTAAGAAGGGAAATCTGGACAAGGCCGAGATAATGCTCGATCAGGCCATTGACGTGGCCCCTGACGATGACCCCATCCGCAAATCGTCCATCATTAAGAGCAAGGCCCGCCTCCATTTTATGCGGCATGAGTACGATGTGGCCCGTGGCCTTTTGGAGAGAGCAAAGGATGTTGCATTGAAAGACGGGACTGACCATCATCTTATCAGCATCATCCTTTTTGACCTTGAAGAGGTATGCAAAGCACAGAACGACCACAAAGGGGCGTATGAGAATCTTGTGGAACGTATGGGCCACGAGAAAAAGTGGAACGACCGTCAGGTTGAGTTTCAGATGGTGGCCACACAGGTACGCCACGACCTGCTAGATGCCAAGCGGCAGAAGGAGATATTCAGGCTTGAGAACGTGGAACTGGTGCGGCTGAACAATGAGATAAGCGAACAGAAGGCCCATATCGAGCACATAAACACGGAGATAATTGATAGCATCAACTACGCCTCGCGGCTGCAAAAAGCGTTCATTCCCGGTTCAGTGCGCCTCAAGGCTGAGATGCCAAAGGCATTCACCATAGAAATGGCCAAGGACAGGGTGAGCGGGGACTTCTGTTGGTCTCATCTGAAGGACGGCCTGTTGTACGTGGCCGTGGCCGACTGCACCGGACATGGTGTACCTGGCGCAATGATCACCGTATTGGGCAACCAGTTGCTCACCGATTCCATTGAGATGGACGGCTTGCGTGCACCTGCCGCCATCCTTTCGAGGGTTTGCGACCGCATTCGTGAGATACTCTCGCGAAGCGGCAACGAACACACCAAAGACGGCATGGACACGGGCCTTCTTCTACTTGACCGCGCCAATGGCACATGGGAATACTGTGGGGCCAAACGGCCACTGTGGATCTGGAACGGCACCGAACTGCTGGAGATAAAGACCGGCCGTATGAGTGTGAGCACCGACACCCCACCCGACCACATCTTTGAAAGTGAGCGCGGACAGATACTGCCCGGCCTAAGGTTCTTCCTCCACAGCGATGGTTACACCGATCAGCTCGGAGGGCCACTCAACAAGAAATTTCAGGCGCAGCGTCTGCGCGACATCATCCTTGAACACAGAGACAGCGACATGCACACCAATGGCGAGGCCATGCACCGCGCAATCTTGAATTGGAAAGAGGGCCACGAGCAGACAGATGATATAACGCTGATCGGGATCGAGACCTGATCAGTGATCTGACCCTTCCTCGTCATCCTCCCCTCCTACCCCGGCCATTCCGCTGCTGAAAAAATCGGTCAGGGCCACCCGCTGGGCCATGCTCAGTTTCGCTTCGGGGTGCATAATGGTGTAGCTGCTCAGCGGCATCTCTTCCTTCTTCACCATCTCGATGCTCTCTTCCAGCTTATGGTCGCGCTTGCTCATGCCTAGCTCACCGAATCGGGAGAAATTCAAATGCTCGCGGCCCTCATTGACATGGTGCTGGATCCACCATGAGAGCGGTGCGACTTTGGCATACCACGGATAGCGGACCTCATCGCTGTGGCAGTCGTAGCAAGCATCGCGGAGAATCATCTCGGTCTCGTCAGGAATCGGAAGCACCTGTGTGATGTCGTTGCCCGGGCTGAGCGGAGCTTTCTCGCGCCCCTCCAATGGAATGAACTGGATGATAACAAGTACCAAAGCAGTTATTAGGATGATGATCGTTGATCTCTTCATTCTTCTATGAGTCAATGGTGGGGGTCACTCCCCCAACAGTCCCGGTCTGCGGAGTCGAGTGCGTTCAAACGCCTGTGCCTCGCGCCATTCCGTGATCTTCTTCTCGTGGCCGCTGAGCAGTACATCGGGCACTTTCCAGCCTTTGTAGTCGGCTGGGCGGGTGTAAACGGGAGGTGCCAATAAACCATCCTGAAAGCTGTCGGTGAGGGCCGATGTCTCATCGTTCATCACCCCTGGAAGCAACCTGATCACCGCATCGCACACCATAGCAGCAGGCAATTCGCCACCTGTCAGCACAAAATCACCGATGCTAATTTCCATGGTGACAAGGTGCTCGCGCACACGGTGGTCAATGCCTTTATAATGCCCGCATAGGATGATCATGTTGCCTTTGAGCGACAGCCGATTTGCCATAGGCTGATCGAACACATCGCCATCGGGCGTCATGAATATCACTTCGTCATAATCGCGTTCATTTCTCAGTTTCGTGATAAGAGCATCTAGCGGCTCTATCATCATCACCATCCCTGCCCCGCCCCCGAACTGGTAGTCGTCCACTTGCTGGTGTTTGCCGAGTCCGTAATCGCGCAGGTCGTGAACCACCACTTCGGCCAGGCCACGGTCTTTGGCGCGCTTCAGTATGCTGTGGCTGAACGGGCCGCTCAGCAGTTCGGGATGCACCGTGACAACGTCAATACGCATGGCGCAAAGTTGGCCACAGCAGGCCCTTGTGGCGCGGCCTATCTTTGCCCGAATCAACAACTCAACATGTCTGAACTGCGTCACGACTGGACACTCGAACAGGTGCTCGACATCTACAACAGGCCACTTCTCAGCCTTGTATACGATGCCGCCACGGTGCACCGCAAGTACCACGAGACCGGAGAGGTGCAGATAAGCACTCTGCTCAGCATAAAGACCGGTGGTTGCCCCGAGGACTGCGGATATTGCCCACAGGCGGCCCGCTATCACACAGACATTGAGAAGAATGATCTGATGAGCGTGAATCAGGTGAAAGCCGCAGCGCTCAGGGCCCGTCAGTCGGGTGCCAGCCGCCTTTGCATGGGCGCGGCTTGGCGCAATGTGGAAGACGGTGCCGAATTCGATCAAGTCGTTGATATGGTGCGCACCGTTTACGATCAGGGCCTCGAGGTGTGCTGCACCTTGGGGATGCTCACCGAGCATCAGGCCCAGCGGCTGGCCGATGCCGGCCTGTATGCCTACAACCACAATGTCGACACAGGCGAGGAATACTATAAGGAGATTATCTCCACACGTGGATATGATGACCGACTCAAGACCCTCGAGAATGTGCGGAAAGCCCAGCTTACGGTCTGTTCGGGTGGCATCATCGGCATGGGCGAGAAGGCCGAGGACCGCTGCTCGATGCTTGTCACCCTGAGCCGTTTATCACCGCACCCTGAGAGTGTTCCCATCAACTCACTGGTAGCCGTTGAGGGCACTCCCCTCGAAGAACAGCGCCCCACCCCTATCTGGGACATGGTGCGCATGATAGCCACTGCACGCATCGTGCTTCCAAGCACCACTATCCGCCTCAGCGCGGGCCGCACCGAGATGACCGATGAGGGCCAGGCGCTCTGTTTCCTTGCGGGGGCCGGCTCCATTTTCGCTGGCGACAAGCTGCTGACCACCCCGAACCCTGACATCAACCGCGACCTGCAACTGTTCGAGACATTGGGCCTCAGCCCACGTCCGGCCTACAAGAAAGGCGATAAACCCAAGGTGAGTGATGGCAATGGACCTACATCAGGCGAACGCGGCCAATGGAGCCGCCCCGGCCACACTATAGCCCGCAACGTTGAAGCCACCGAGAAAGGAAAGGCTGCGAGGCGCGAGATGAAAGCCACTGCGCAGGGGTGAGATTCTCTTTTTTCGGGGAATGATGAGCGACCCGCTCCGCGAGTTTGAGAATCGGTTGCTGTCGCGGCTCGATGCCCGAAAAGAATCGGGCACCTTACGGTCTTTGCGCATTGTTGAGGGCCTTATCGACCTCAATTCAAACGACTATCTAGGCCTTGCCCGCGACCCTCGGCTGAAAGCAGCCATCAAGGCGCTGGAGGAGAGTAATGAGCATTTGCCAGTTGGTTCAACCGCTTCGCGGCTGCTGGCTGGTAACTCTCGATTGGCTGAAGAGACTGAATCGATCATTGCTCGTTTCCACCGTTCAGAAAGCGCGCTTTTCTTCAATTCTGGCTACGATGCTAACGTGGGCCTGTATTCCGCATTGGGCCGCGTATACGGCACCATCGTGTACGATGAGCTGATTCATGCCTCGGTGCACGATGGCATGAGACTGTCGAAGGCGCGCTGTGTGCCTTTCAGACACAACGACCCCCAGCATCTGCAGGAAATTCTTGAGTCAATCAAAGGGCCTGTTGTAGTTGCTGTTGAGGGTATCTACTCTATGGACGGCACCATCTGCCGCCTACCCGAGATCCTCGATGTCTGCGATGGCAACAATGCAGTTCTCTCGGTCGATGAGGCCCACTCGGCCGGGGTTCTGGGCCCGCACGGTGGTGGATTGGTGCAACAACTGGGATTGCAGGATCAGGTGGCCATCCGCCTCATCACATACGGCAAGGCGTTCGGGTGTCATGGGGCTGCGGTGTTGGGTTCGGCCACCTTGCGGCAGTTCCTGATCAACTATGCGCGACCGTTGATGTACTCCACCTTTGCTTCCAATCATTCTCTTTTGGCCGTGCAAGCAGCATACTCCCTCATGCCGCAATTGGATCCTGAACGCGAAAGACTCGCTCGGCTCATCTCCTTTTTCGGATTAAAAGTGAATGGATTGGAGATTTCTGGGGTGATGAGTAGCAACACGGCCATTCAGAGTATTGAGATACCCGGCAATGCGGCCGTGCGTCACGCGGCTGATGCGTTGACCCGCGCGGGCTTCGATGCACGTCCCATCGTGTCGCCCACAGTACCTGCGGGCACTGAGCGCATCCGCATCTGTCTACATTCATTCAACACCGAAGAGGAGTTAGAACGATTTGCAACCCATTTGAAAGTGCCGGTATCATGAGCAGCCTGTTTGTGACCGGAATCGGGACCGGTGTAGGTAAAACCGTTGTCGCGGCTGCATTGGTCCGTCATTACGGAGCAGATTATTGGAAACCCGTTCAGAGTGGCGACCTTGATAATACCGATTCGCAGTCGGTTAGAAAGTGGCTGGGTGAGTCGGTCACCATTCACTCTGAAAGATACCGCCTTACCAGACCCATGTCGCCTCACGCGGCCGCAGCGGCCGATGGGATTGACATCTGCGTGAGCGACTTTGTCCTTCCATCGACCCGAAAAGACCTCATAGTTGAAGGAGCAGGCGGACTGCTGGTGCCGCTCAACCTCCATGAGACTCTGGCCGATCTGATCCTGCACCTCCGACTGCCTGTGGCGGTGGTGGTGCGACATTATCTGGGAAGCATAAACCATACTTTGCTCACGTGTTCGGTGCTCAAAGAGAAAGGGATTCCGGTGAGCGGTCTGATATTCAACGGAACGGAGAATCGTGATTCTGAACAGGCGATATTGCATCTGACCGACCTTCCGGTGATGGGTCGAGTGCCAGAACTGACCACAGGTGCCGTTCCCACCTTTGTGCCCAATGGAGCCTGAAGAGCAGAGCCACTGGCACCGTGCCGATGCAGCGCACGTATGGCACCCATTCGACTGGGCCGATGATGCCGATCTGCCTCTGATCGAGCGGGCCGAGGGTGCCATGCTCCATGCAAGTGATGGCCGCTCTTACATCGATGCCATTAGCAGTTGGTGGGTCAACCTGCACGGGCACAGGCACCCGGTAATTGCAGCCGCCATAGCCGAGCAGGCACGTAGGTTGGAGCATGTGATATTCAGCGGATTCACCCATCGGCCTGGAATTGAACTGGCCCAACAGCTGCTCGATGCCAGCGGCATGACAGGCGGCAAGGTGTTCTACTCTGACAACGGGTCGACTGCTGTGGAAGTGGCCTTGAAAATGACTGTGCAACACAGCCACATCAATGGCAAAGGGCGGCACAGGATCATCGCGTTTGAAGGCGCTTACCATGGCGACACCTTCGGGGCCATGAGTGTGGGTGAGCGCGGCACCTTCAGCCGGCCGTTCGAGCCACTGCTCTTCGATGTGTCGTTCATCCCATTCCCAGAAGAAGGGAAAGAGGAACAGTGCCTTGCAGAGATGCAGCGCCTGTGCGATGAGAAGACCCTTTGTTTCATTTTCGAGCCGCTGGTTCAGGGGTCGGCCGGAATGCGCATGTGCAGCCCGGATGTGCTATCGCGACTCATGCGCACGGCCCATGCTTGTGGCGCCCTCTGCGTGGCCGATGAAGTGATGACCGGTTTCGGTCGAACAGGCACTTTCCTGGCCACACAGCAATGCGATGTACAGCCCGACCTGATATGCCTGAGTAAGGGAATAACAGGCGGTTTCATGCCATTGGGGGCCACCCTCTGCACAGCCGAGATACATGCTGCTTTCGAGCAGGGTACAGGAAACCTCGAACGCATGTTCCTGCACGGCCACTCTTACACCGGAAATCCGATGGCGTGTGCAGCAGCGAAGGCCAGCCTTGAAATCACCCAATGCCCTGAAACTGCAGCTGATCTGGTGCGGATCAATGCTGCTCACCGGGCGTTTGTAAATGAATGGCGCACAGCCCCGCAGGATACCCGAACACGTATCTGCGGCACCATCCTCGCCATTGAATACCCTGCTGCCAGTGGCGGTGGATATGCCGATGGACTGCGCCAACGCATGTACCGCCACCACATGTCGAACGGAATCCTGTTGCGGCCATTGGGCAATGTGTGCTATGTGCTACCACCCTATTGCATCAGCAACAGCCAGTTGGAGTCAGTCTATGCATCTATCCGCGGGTTCATGTGACGAGGCCCAAGAAGCATCCGTCCATATGCTCACCTTTGTCTCAATTGAATAGTGCCATGAACCTCATCCTTTTCGATCACAACCGAGCTGAACTGCTTCCGCTCACCTTCACACGACCAGTGGCCGAGCTGCGGGTGGGAATACTCACTCTACGCGAGAAATGGGAGAGATGCACCGGATTGAAGGCATCGTGGCTCACGGCCGAGTATCTGAGCGGCCGCTACCCGCTGGCCCTCGATGCCGACAACCTATTGGTAAACGGTGGTGCCGCAGCCACACCCAGTCTGGTCGAAGCGGCCATGAACCTAGGTAAAGGCGAGGCCCTTTTCGGGGCAGGATGTCTGTTGGCTTGGCGCACCGATGCCAGTGGACTGGCCAAGGCCATTGATGGGAGCCTGCCCACATCTGGCCGCGATTTCGTGGGTGAATTGCGGCAAGTGCTGCATCCGTGGCACACTTTCAGCCATAACGGGGCGGAGATCCTCTCGGATTTCGAACTGATGACGAAAGGACGTGCTTCGCAGCCCCTGTCATCAACGAACACCGTGATCGGCAGTGGCAGCGTTTTCTTGGAACCGGGTGCCAAAGTGGAGGCGTGCATCCTGAACACCACTAGCGGCCCTATCTATCTGGGCCACGACAGCGAGGTGATGGAAGGTTGCATCATCAGAGGGCCATTTGCGCTTTGCGATCATGCACAGGTGAAAATGGGAGCCAAGATCTACGGCCCCACCACCGTTGGCCCCGAGAGCCGCGTTGGGGGCGAGGTGAATAACAGTGTGCTACTAGCCTACAGCAACAAGGGCCACGATGGTTTTCTGGGAAATTCGGTGCTGGGCGAATGGTGCAATCTGGGGGCCGACACCAATAACAGCAACCTCAAGAACAACTACGAAGAGGTTAAGGTGTGGAGCTACGTGAAGGAGGGTTTTGTGCGCACCAGCCTTCAATTCTGTGGATTGATCATGGCCGATCATAGCAAGAGCGGCATCAACACCATGTTCAACACAGGCACGGTGGTGGGTGTCAGTGCCAACGTATTCGGAAGTGGTTTCCCGAGGAATTTCGTCCCCTCGTTCAGTTGGGGAGGTGCAGCCGGACTGAGCACTTACGAACTTGACAAGGCCTTGGCCACAGCCGAGCGGGTCATGGCCCGCAGGAACCGTCCGCTTGACCAGCACGAAGTCAACATCCTCACTCACGTGTTCGAACTATCCAAGAAATTCAGGGCCTGACCCCGATTCTTATTCTTGGCTCTTTCTGCCACTCTGTCGGCCCGTTCTGCCACACGGCAAGCTGGCACGGCCATTGACCATGCCGCCCGCCTGCGACCTACATTCGCGGCCCTTTTCTATAATCGCGCATGACCAACGACCCGTTCGATTCTGACCTTTTCCCGATCAAGGCCATTGTTGAGGACGATCCCGAGCCTGATTTCATTCCTCTCCTCACGGCCGAGGACGAGAACTCGATGAACAATGAGGAGATTCCTGAGGTGTTGGGCATTCTGCCGCTTCGCAACACAGTACTCTTCCCTGGTGTGGTCATTCCCATCACCG
>Ga0169931_10006158_pt1 | contig 18176 bp, 18 predicted proteins | sample Kivu_15m_20L_FD_129675 | JGI IMG/M metagenome (GOLD analysis project Ga0169931, IMG submission 129675) | Freshwater microbial communities from Lake Kivu, Western Province, Rwanda to study Microbial Dark Matter (Phase II) - Kivu_15m_20L... | ecosystem: Environmental > Aquatic > Freshwater > Lake... | reverse complement strand
CGGGGCGTGCAGTACGCCTGCCGGGAGTGCCGCGATCTCCTCGAGGATCACGGCATGGCGCAGAGCATGAGCCGGTCAGGCAACTGCTACGACAACGCGATGATGGAGAGCCTCTGGGCGGCGCTGAAGAAGGAACTGGTGCACGGTCGTCGCTTCCGAACGCACGAGGAGGCGAGGCTGGCGGTCTTCGAGTGGATCGAGATCTGGTACCAGCGAACGAGGATCCACGGCTCACTCGGCTACGTCAGCCCCGAGGCATTCGAGGCGGCCGCGAGAGCCGGATAGGATCAAGATGGGTGTCCACGGGTCTTGTGGAAGTCCAAACAGAGAAATCACGTGCGATGGTACGAGCGATACCACTCCACGAAGCGGGGAACGCCGACTTCCACTGGTGTGCTTGGCGTGAAGCCTAGGTCGTGGGAAAGATCGGCGACGTCCGCCTTGGTATCGGGGAGATCGCCTGGCTGCATAGGAAGCAGCCTCAGCTCCGCCTTCCGTCCAAGGCACGCCTCCAAGAGTGAGATGTAACGCATCAGCGGCACCGGCTGACCACCGCCGATGTTGTAGAGCCGCCACGGGGCACTGCTGGTGTGCGAACGTGGTCGGAGCGGATCAAAGTCCGGATCGGGCACGGCTGGCCGATCACTGGCGCGCACCACGCCCTCGGCGATATCCTCCACATAGGTGAAGTCGCGCGTGTGATGACCGTGGTTGAACACCGCGATTGGTTCACCGGCCAGAATGCTGCGCGTGAAGAGGAAGAGAGCCATGTCTGGCCGTCCCCAAGGGCCGTACACGGTGAAGAACCGGAGGCCCGTGGTGGGCAGGTTGAAGAGGCTGCTGTAACTGTGCGCCATGAGTTCGGTGGCACGCTTGGTGGCGGCGTAGAACTGGGCGGGATGGTCAGCGGGCTCGTGTGTGGTGAACGGGAGTCCTCGGTTCAACCCGTACACTGAGCTGGTGCTTGCGTAAGTCAGGTGTCGCACATCATGTAGACGGCAGCATTCGAGCAGGTTGGCCGTTCCCACCAGATTGCTCCGCACATAGTCCTCCGGATGCGTGAGGGAGTGCCGAACGCCCGCCTGCGCGGCAAGATGGATCACGTGCGTCGGTCGGTGTTCGGCAAAGGCCGCACGCATGGCGTCGGCGTCGGCGAGATCCGCTCGCACCATGGTGAATCTGGACGCGTTCTGCAGGATCGCGAGCCGTGCCTCCTTCAGCTTCGGGTCGTAGTAAGCGTTCAGGTTGTCCAGTCCGATCACCTGATCGCCACGATCCAGAAGCCGGCGTGCCACAAAGAACCCGATGAATCCAGCAGCGCCCGTGATCAGCGTCAACATGACTTGAGACTACCAAAGTCAAAGATCATACAGGTAGAGATATGTGGATCTGCACCGCATTCATGGACACGCCATTCGAATTCTATCCAGCCCTCGCGGCCGCCTCGAATGCTTCGGGGCTGCCGTAGCCGAGTGAGCCGTGGATTCGGATCCGCGGATACCACACCTCGATCCATTCGAAGATTGCCTCGCGAGCTTCTGCTCGCGTCCTGAAGCGGTGGCCGTGCACTAGCTCCTTCTTCAGCGTCGCCCAAAGGCTCTCCATCATCGCGTTGTCATGACAGTCGCCCGCGCGACTCATGCTCTGCTCCATGCCATGCATTTCGAGCATCCGGCGGCATTCATGACATGCGTACTGCACGCCACGATCTGAGTGATGCACCAGACCACGGGGCGGTTTCCTCTTTCGCACCGCAATCTCAAGCGCATCCAGTGCCACTTTCGCGTGGAGCGTCGACGACATGCTCCACCCCACGATGCTGCGACTCCAGACATCCAGTACGCCCGCCAGGTAGAGGAAGCCCTCGTCCGTCGGGATGTACGTGATGTCACAGAGCCACTTTGTGTTTGGGCCATCGGCCCGGAAGTCCCGCTGCAGCCGATCCGGTACCGGTGCGTGATCGTGGTCACTCAATGTGGTCCGTGGATGCCAAGAACGTGCGTATCGAGCACGTATTCCGCAGCGACGCATGATCCGGGACACCGTGTTCCGGTGTGCCGAAAGTCCTAGCTTCGACAACTCCCGGGCAATCTCTGGTGCCCCATAGATCCGACGTGACTCGGCATGGATCAGACGCACGGCACCCTCCACCGAGAGGCGCCGACGCAGTCTGGGCGAGGCTGGAGCCTTCAGGAAGCGGTAATGGCCGCCGCTCTCTTTAGGATGTCTCTCTCCACCCTCAGTCGCTGCACCTCAGCCTCCAACTCACGTACTCGTGCCTCAGCTGCCACCATCGTGCCGAGCGCGGTCTTCCCAGATCCATCTCGGGGCCCTCGCCTGGCCTCTCGAATCTACGTGTACAGCGACTGGCATGGAATCCCAAGATCCTACGCAGCCTTCGGAACCGACATGCCCTGCTTGAGGACCAGCTCGACCGCTGAATCCTTGAACTCTCGTGAATACCTTTGCATCCTGACCATGAAACACGCTCCTTCTGGCGGGCGCAAACCGCTAGTTGAGGTGTCTACGAGATCGAGGCAGACACAGAGGACCGCCGAAAACGGCGAGGAGCGTTGCCGCAAACGCAGTGCAAAAACCCACTCATTAGGGACTCGCGGTCGTAGATCGAATTGAGTTCGATACCGCCTCGAAGAAAGCGGTCCGACGCTCTTACACTAAAGAAAACGCCATCTGCGATCATGTATCAAGCTCAAGTGTGCCTCCTATCTAGCCAATCGCGTTCACGAAACTAGATGACAACCTCGGTTGAGTTGGTCGTGGTAACCCGACACCAGTAGCAGCAAGGTGTCTGTGTTCGAGGCAACGAACATTGGGAGCGCTTGGCTTAGTAGGGGCATCACCCAACCTGTGTATCTGTTGCGCGGCGCACCAGCGGAACTCTGTCTGAGGCATCGCCTTTAGCGTGCCCCGACCTCCGTTAGTAGTATATCGAGGTTATGACGATTAGGGTGTGCATCCTCCAGCCGATCGTGCCACACTACCGCGTGCCGGTGTTTAGCCTGCTCGCGCGCCAGCCGGGGATTGACCTTGAGGTGTGGGCGTGCCTGAGGGGCTCGTTCGGCAGCATTCAGGGAGTCTCTAGGAGCGACACCTTTGCGCTGAGGCACGCCTTCTACGCGGAGCGATTCGGCATGGTGCTGCAACCGTCAGCCGTGCGGGCTGTCCGATCAGGATTCGACGCCGTCATGATCACCGACAACGTTCGCTCCCCTGCCATGTTTGCCGCGCTCGCGTGCAGGCGGTGCCCGGTGATCATTTGGGGCCACGGCTTCGGGACGCATCATGACCGCATCGGGCACCGCTTGCGCATGCTGTCCTTCCGTAGCGCCGACGCGGGGCTTTTCTACGGGCCTCGAGGGAGAGAGCGTTTCGTGAGCGCGGGAATCGACCCCGATAAGCTGTTCGTGGCGCCGAACGCCATAGACCAGTCGCCCATTGCTGGAGCGCGGGAGCACTGGAGCCAAGGGAATACCTTGGCCTCCTTCCGCCGTGAGCAGGGGATAGATGGTGCACGCGTGATGCTTTTCCTGTCGCGGCTCGAGCCGGAGAAGTTGCCGATGATGGCCGTCGACGCATTGCTGCGGCTGCGCGCGGACATTCCAGGCCTGCGCCTCATCTTCATCGGTGATGGGAGCGAGCGGCCAGCCATCGAGCGCCGCATTCGGGACGAGGGGCTCGAGGGCACGGTGCGCATGGTGGGAGCCCTGTATGAGGACTCGGCGATTGCCCCCTGGGCGATGAGCGCTGAACTCCTGATCCATCCGGGTGCTCTTGGGCTGTCCATCTTTCACGCGTTTGGCTACGGGCTTCCAGTGGTGACGTCGGACAGCGCGGCAATCCAGATGCCTGAGGCGGAGTGCCTTGAGCATGGGCGTAACGGATTGGCGTACCGTAATGGCAGCCTCGACGATTTGGTGGCATGCTGCGCACGAGTCCTTAGCGACCGCACCATGCGTGCATCGCTGTCGGAGGGCGCAATTCAGACGGTTACCGGATCTTCGGGACGAAACCTACCCGCCATGGTGCAGGGATTCGTCGACGCCATTCGCTTCGTCGCGTCTCGTTGAAGGCCGAGCGAGGCAGTTAGACTCACTCCATGTGCGGCGTTGCGGGGATTGGTTCGGCCAATGGCATAACCGATGCGGGCGACCGTATCAGACGGATGACGTCTGCGCTTGAGCGCCGAGGACCCGACGCGGTGGGCACATGGATCTCGCACGATGGGCGGGTGGCACTCGGGCACCGGCGACTTGCGATCATCGCATGCGGGCCGCGCGGCGCGCAGCCGATGACAAGCCGTGACGGCACCGTCACGGTTGCGTTCAACGGCGAGATCTACAACTACCGGGATCTTGCGTCGAAGGATGACGCCGTGGATGGCGATACCCGCGCGCTTGTAGAGGCATGGGCCCGAGAGGGCGTTGCGGTCCTCCCAAGGCTCAGGGGTATCTTCGCCTTCGCGGCGTACGACCACCGGTTGGGCCGAGTGTGGCTAGTGCGCGATCGGCTGGGCATCAAGCCGATGTACCACTCCGTTGGAGCAAATGGGACTCTTGTGTTCGGCAGCGAGATCAAGTCCGTGCTGGCGAGCGGGATGGTCGACTCCGCGCCCGATTTGGACGCCATCATCGCGTACCGACTGCTTCGTGCCGTGCCCGGCTGCGCCACCGCGTACCGGCACATCCGGCAGGTGCCGCCTGGATCGGCGCTGTGCTGGGATGCGGAGAGTGTGCGCACCATCGAGTGGTGGTCCGTCAACTCGCTCCCCGCACCACAGCCGGCGATTCCTGCCGACGCTTGCGACCGGATCCGCACCCTTGTAGACCATGCGGTCCACCGCCAGCTCGAGTCGGAGCGCCCAATGGGCCTGCTCCTTAGCGGTGGCCTCGATTCCGGTGCCATCGCGGCGTCTGCCGTGTCCCGTGCCGACATCCGGGCCTTCACGATCAGTTTCGGCGCCGCGAATCAGGGGGATGTGGAGGGTGCACGCCACACGGCGCGGCACATTGGCATCGCGCTCGAGGAGGTCTCGATGCCTGAGGGATCGCTTCCAGGCGAGATCGATGCGATGCTTGATGCGCATGACCAACCCTTCTCTGATGCGGCCGGGGTGCCGATCGCCATGGCCTGCAGGCTGCTTCGCGCGCATGCGGTCGTGCTTCTTCAGGGCGATGGCGGGGACGAGGTCTTTGGTGGCTATGCCACGTACAGCCGCGTTCTCTGGGCGAAGCGGGCATCCGCCGCATGGATGTTCGCATCGGCGCTGCTGTCCACGGTACCGGGGCGTAGGGCGCGAAAGCTCAGGCGAATCGCGGCAGCGATGGCAATGCCGGCCGATCTTGTGCTTGCCGCGCTCAACAGCCCGTGCTCTCCTGACATGCCGCCAGTGCGAGGACTCGGTCCGGCGCTGCGGGATGCGGTCGCACGTGCAGACCCCATGAGCCAGTACAGGCATGTGTCGGACGGCTTGCGGCAGATGGATCCGGTGACGCGTACGATACGCACGGACATGGCCACCCAGCTCCATGACAGGTTCTTGCCGAAGGTGGACCGCGCAAGCATGAGGGAGTCGGTCGAGGTCAGGGTACCGCTTCTCGATGAAGACCTCGTGGATTATGTGGCAACGTTGCCCGCCCATGCGCTTGTGAAGGGAAGCACGACCAAGGTGCTGTTCAGGGAGGCGATGCGTCCGCGGCTGCCGTCGCAGGTCATCGCCGGCGCGAAGCGGGGGTTTGCCGTGCCGGTCGACGCATGGATGAGGGGCGCGCTTCACGACAGCGCGAAGTCCCTGTTTTCGTCGCGGGAAGTGCGCGAGGCGGGCATGGTGGATCCGCAGGTGGCGCTTGAGGACCTCGCGCGTCACCGCTCGGGGGCTGTGGACTACGGGGAGCACCTGCTGTCGCTGCTGATGCTTGCGAAGTGGAGCGCGGCGCGCCGCTAGTGGCGGGCGTACTGCTTGTACAGGTCGCGAAGCCGCGCGCCGATCTCCGGCCACAGGTAGGAGTGCGCAAGCGCACGGGCCCTAGTGCCCGCATCGCAGCGCAGCGAGGTGCTGGAGATGTAGCGCTCGAGGGCGGCATGCAGCTGTGCGGGGTCGATATCCACAATCTCCCCGGCTCCCGACTGCGCCACTTCCGGGAAGTGGGAGCCCTTCGAGATCACGCAAGGCAGCCCGCACGCGAGGGCCTCCACGATGGCGTTGCTGAACGCCTCATGGTGGCTGGGAAGGCAGAAGCAGTCGGCATCGACAAGCGCTGCGAACTTCGCCTTCCCGTAGATTGCGCCCGGAAGGTGAAGGCGTCCCCCGATTCCAGCCTCCGAGGCCCGGCGGATCAGCGCGTCGCGGATGCCCGAGTCTGGCCCGATGATGACAAGGTCGAGGTCTGCATGACCACGGGCGAGGCGGATGAACGCCTCGAGCAGGACATCGAATCCCTTGCTGTAGTGCAAGCGGCCCACCGAAACCACGAAGCGCCGGCCACCGATGGCGGGGCAGTGCTGCATGAACGAGCCGCGCATGGGAAGCTCGGCAAGCTCCTCCGGGAAGATGCCGTTGGGCACGATCTCCACAGGGACACCAGGCCGGAAGTGTGCGATCTCGTCAGCCTCGTCGCAGTTGAGGGCCTGCAGGAACGCAGCTCCACCGATCATGCGCCGGTATCCGATTGCGAGCCCAAGCCGTTTCTTGAGCGCCTTCTGGCCGAGCATCCACCTTGAGAGCGACCCGGCTGGCCGAATCACATAGGGGACTCCAAGCCTCTGCGCGGCCGTAGCGACGCCACGAACCATCGGGTGCCATACTTGGTGCAGGTGTACGATGTCGGTACCGTCGAGGCACGGCAGGTCACGGAGCGGAATGTGGCCCGCGATGCGCCAGATCGCCCCCTGCGGAAGCTCGATAACCGGTACCCGGTCGCGCCCCGGTACCTGCGCGAGCATCGCCTGAATCGCATCCCTCCGAGTTGGGTCTGGCTCACAGTGCAGCAGGGACACTTCAACCCCGAGGGCGGCAAGAGCCGATGCTTGGCGTATGGCAACCTGCGGCGGGCCGCCGTCGGCCGGATCGAGCGTGTCAAGCGCGTGAATTACCCTCATGAAGCGCGCATCTTATAATGTGTAATACACTCACGCCGAAGTGCGGTGTCAACATGATGCATGCGAACACCACAGGATGCAGCCCCACAAGGGTCTTGGACAGGCGCTCATAGTCCTTCGCAAGGCGGCGCAAGCGCGTCATCTACGCAAAGCTGCGTTCCACGACCCATCGCCGGGGAATCGGCACGAAGCGCCGCTTGGCCTGCGGCAACCTCACCACCTGCAGCTTAATGCCATGGTTGCCGGTATCGTCCTCCACCTGCTCGCCGGCGTAGCCCTGGTCGACGAGCCGCCTAGTGGTGCGTAAAACAGCCTTCGCAGTTCGCCTGCCCTGAGTGCGGTCCTGCTTGTCCGCTGGCGACGCGTGCAGCTCCAACGAGTGGCCGAGGGTGTCGACGGCAACGTGCACCTTCGACCGCTCGCACCGTCGCATCTGGCGCGGTGGCTGCTCTCGGGCGTGCTCTGGAGCGTCCGGCTGTCAATCACCAAAGGCCGCAGCGCGAGCACGACCTGCGCGAGACCTAAAACGCGCTGCGCTGGATCGTGCGCTCCGGGGCGGCCTGGCGGATGATCCCGAACGACCTCCCGCCATGGGCCGCCGTCTATCAGCAGGTGCAGCGCTGGATCCGTGCCGGCGTCTTCGAGTCCATGGTCCACGACCTCCGGGAGCTACTGCGGATCGCCGCCGGCCGCGGCCCCGAGCTGACGGCCGCGGTCATCGACAGCCGGACGCTCCAGAGCACGCCCGAGAGCGGCCACCGCGCCGGATACGACGGCGCAAAGCGCAGGAAGGGGTCGACGGTGCACATCGCTGTCGACACCCTCGGCCATCTTCTGGCGCTGCACATGACGCCGGCGGACAAGCAGGACCGTACCCAGGTGAGGCGCACGGCCAAGGCCGTGCAGCGTGCCACCGGCAGGAACGTCGAGCGTGCGTATGTCGACCAGGGCTGTACCGGCGAGCAGGCCGAGGACGACGCCGACGACCACGGCATCATGCTGCACGTGGTCAAGCTGCCGCAGGCGAAGAGGGGCTTCGTGCTGCTTCGCCGGCGCTGGGTCGTGGAACGCAGCTTTGCGTGGATGACGCGCTTCCGCCGCCTTGCGAAGGACTACGAGCGCCTGCCCAAGACCCTTGCGGGGCTGCACCTCGTGGTGTTTGCATGCCTCATGCTCGCACGGCACTTTGCCGTGAGTGCATAACACGCTCTAGGGTGCTCCCTGAACTGCCTGAAACGCCGCAGTGCAGCACCCACTACACTGGTGGTGAGCCTCTTCATCGGCAGAGGCAGTTGCCTGACGACCGATTCGCCCGCGAGAACTTTCGGCAATGTGCGGAATCTTCGGGATCGTGCGCCCCTCAGGGCTGTCGGCAGCGGATCTGTGGTCCGTGCGTCGTATTGCGGACGCGATGGTCCACCGGGGGCCTGATGGCGAAGGCTTCCATGTATCGCCCGCGGCGGCTGTCGGGATGCGGCGTCTTTCCATCATCGATCCCGCGACCGGATGGCAGCCCCTTTACAACGAGGACCAGTCGATCGCTGTTGTCGCAAACGGCGAGATCTACAACCATGTGGAACTGCGGGATGCTCTTCTTCGGCGGGGACACTCGTTCCGCACTGGCAGTGACTGCGAGACCATCGCCCATCTTTATGAGGATTTCGGCGATGACTGTGTTGCGCATTTGAGGGGCATGTTCGCGTTTGCAGTGCTTGACCTGCATCAACGCCGCATGTTGCTAGTTCGCGACCGGATGGGCGAGAAGCCGCTGTTTGTCGTGGAGCGTGACGACCATCTCGCGTTCTGCAGCGAGCTGAATGGCCTCTGTGGTGCGGGTGTCATTGAGCCAGTTCTCGATCTTGATTCGATTCGGGAGTACTTCTTCTGGGGGTTCATCCCGGAACCAAGTACGCCTTTCATGGGAGTCAGGAAGCTGCCGGCAGGCGCGAGGCTGTCCATCGACTTGCGATCGGGAGAGTCGCGGCAGTCGACATATTGGGCGCTCGCGGGCGCTCCGCCTTTGTCAGGTGATCCAGTCGAGATCGTCAGGGCTGAACTTGCCACCATGAGCAAGATGGTGATGCGCTCCGACCGACCGGTTGCGGTCGGGCTCTCGGCGGGGATTGACTCCTCGGCGATTGCCGTGTTTGCGAAGCGCTACGCGGACCAGGATGTTGGCTGCATCTCGATCGGCTACGAAGGCAGGGCATTCCAGGACGAGAGTGGGCTGGCAGCGGACTTTGCACATCAGATTGGCCTGCGTCATTTCCGTATCGAATTGGAAACTGGCTCAATTGTCCGTGACTTTCCGGAAGTCTGTCTCCGGCGTGACGAGCCGATTTCGGACATTGCCGGCTCGAGCATCTTTGCGTTGGCGCGAGCCTCGCGTGAACTTGGATTCCCTGTTCTCTTCTCGGGACTGGGCGGCGACGAGCTCTTCTGGGGATACGAGTGGCATCGCCGCTGCGTCCAGCAGAGCGGGGTTCTCCGGAGGGCCGCTCACGGCTACGCAGCTCTCGGCGATTACCTGTCACTGCGAAGGCCACCGGTCAGTTGGGTTGGGTTGATCCAGTGGATTGGTGACGGTGGCGGTCTCCTATCCGGCCTGCGACGTCGAACGCAGGATCTGCGATACCCGCGAGATCAGGTGCACTTCTGGGACTTGACCATTGAGTATCGGCATGCGCAGCAAGCCCTTCCAGGGCTCGCTGGCCCAAGGCTCGCTTCCTCCTCGGCTGATCCTGGTCGGCACTTTCGCGGATCGCATCTATGGTCTGATCTCGGGGTTTCCCTCACGGACTTGATCTGCTCGACCTACTTGAGGTCAAACGGACTTTGCCAGACCGATCGCCTATTCATGGCGCACAGTGTCGAGTCTCGCGTGCCCTTCACCGATGCGAAGCTCGCCGAAGTGGTGATTGGCCTCCGTAAGTCACGCCCCGACCACGAGCTCCCCCCTAAGGCTTGGCTGAAGTTAGCGTTGTCTGGCACTGTCCCCGAAGAAGTGATGCGACGTCGGAAGCGGGGATTCACCCCCCCTTGGCGTTCCTGGACGCGGGAACTGATGCGTGCCTACGGCGATGAGCTCGCCGATGGGCTGCTTGTCCGCGAGGGAGTCCTTGACCGAGCTGGCGCCGAGCGACTCCGCAAGGGCGTCGACGGCCTTGGGCGCCCGATCCCATTGGCTTTTCCTTCGCTCGTTCTCGAGCAGTGGTTCCGGGGCGTTCGCGCCCTTCGACGCGAACCGAGTCCTTCAACCGTGAAACCACTGCTGCCGCCTAGCCCCCACTTCCTGGCAACGTCGACTTGAGCGCCGTGGCGCAACGGCGCTCAGCGGGCCGGGAACTTGCTGCGCAGAAAACGGAACGCTTTCACCCACGGGCGCCGGTCGCGCCGAATGAATCTTTGGAAGTCCTCCAAAGCCGCAGGATCGGGAACGGGATCCGGCCATTTCAGGATGGGGGCGGTGCGCATGGGCTGCTCTCGATACTGGGGTGTCGAGCAGTGAGTTCCAGTGCCATCGAATTCGTGAGCAACGAGGCTCTGGGTCGGGAACACACAAAGTCCGTCCGCCAGAAACACGGACAGCTACCATTTGATGCCCCAGGAATCCACGTTTCCTGCAATCTGCGACTTGAGCATGTCATAGTACGGGTACGCGCCGCCCAGATCGAATCGGCGTCGAAGTGCTGTATCGCCGTCTAGGACGCCCCGGTGCGACATCGTTTCGTCAAAGAGGCTCCAAGCGCGCCGCCACGTTCCCCATCCAAGCGTGGATGACATCGGCAGCATCACGGCGTCGTTATGAGATCGAAACTGCGCTGGGTACACATGGCCAGCTACCTGCATCACGCTGCCGCAGTCTTTGTAGCGATCCAGCGCTTCGTTCATGTACCTCAGGTAAGTCGGAGACACGGTGAGATCGTCCTCGATCACGATCACCTTTCCGAACTCGTCGCAGAGATCGCCTACCCCGGTGCTGATCGATGTCGCAAGCCCGAGATTCGTCTGCCGAGCAACTACTTACTTCGAGGTATGCGGCCACCGCTCTGCTACGCAACGGGCTCGCTCCGTAAGGACTGCCTCGGGTTCGCTCCGTGGACCATCGCAGTAGATTCGTAGGTGGCTGCTTGCGAGTTCCGGGCATCGATCCAGCGATGCCAAGGCTCGTTCAAGGTGATCGGGTCGCTTGAAGGCGAAGATCGCGATTGGGCAGTTGGCGTTACTCATGTTGCATGGCAGGCGAGACCCTGCCGCTGGGTTTCAGGTCGAAGAAGGAACGGGACTTGGGACGACGAAGGCGTCGGGGCCCGCGCCTTCACGAAGTGTACTGCATCCAGTTTCTGAGATAAGTTGAAGTTGGTATTCACGCGGCCTCCCCGAGGAGGATGCGTCGGTACGCTGCGGGCGTTCGGTAGCCGATCCGCCCGATGATCCACTGTTTGGTGAAGCGGCGGGCGAAGTCGCGGAGCGCCTAGTTGAGCTCCTCGATGGTCCGGAATCGGTGCAGCTAGAGCAGCTGCTCCTTCAGGGTCCGGATGAATCGCTCGACGCATCCGTTGCCCTTCGGCTGGCGGACGAAGGATGGACTCGACTCGATGCCGAGGGTCTTGAGTTCGTCTTGGAAGGCGTGCAAGGTGAACTGGCTGCCATGGTCGTGGCGGAGCTTCGTGCCCTCCGCGATCTTGTCCCCGCACCGCCCCTTCGTGAAGTGAATCGCCTCGCGGAGGCACTAGACGGCCTCGCGGCGCGTGCCGCGAGGCACTCGCCCGTGCAGTGGTCGACGACGAAGAAGACCGCGGCGTTTCCCTCGTCGGTGAGGCAGCCGGTCGCGTCGATGGCCCACATCTCGTCGGGGGTCGCGGTCGTGATCGTGCGGTCGTGGGTGTCTGGCCCGCGCACCCCGGTCGGACGGTCGCAGGCGAGGATGCCGTGCTCGCGCATGATCCTGAGGACGCGGCGCATCGAAGTGCGTACGCCGCGCTCCTGCCGGAGCCGCGCCCAGATCTTGCGGTGGCCTTCGCCGACGAAGAGCGTGGATGCGAGGACGGCGCGGATCTCGGCGTGGATCTTGTCGTCGGAGAGGCACGTCTTCGGGCCGCGCTTTAGGGGAGTTTCGGCTCGGTGTTCGCCAGCGCCTTGTGGCGCGGACGGTGGCGCGGGTGAGCCGCCACGCCCTGCAGACGCGGAGGATGCCGTAGGGCTTCTTCGCGGAGGGTGATATCAACTGGCTCAAAGCGATGGCCTCCGCGGCGGAGGGTGGAGGCCGTCCTCCAGGATCTCGATCTGCATGGCCTGGTCGCCGACCTTGGCCTTGAGGTGGTGGATGAAGCCGTCGCGGAGGTCGGGCTCGCGCGACTAGACCCCGCCTGCATGCCGGCGAGCGCCTCGTCACACCACTCGGCGAGCTTGCCGGGCGTGACGCCGATCTCGCGGCTGAGGGCGTCGAGCGTCTCTCCGCGGAAGAGCCGCAGGACGACCTCGGTCTTGCGGCGGCTGGACCATCGGCCCTTGTCCTGGCGGTCGCCTTCGTCAGCTCCGCTCGCGCTCCGCGCTCGCTTCGCCGCTGAAGGCGTCTTGTGTCGCGGCTTCTTCATGGTGTCGTGCATTGTGCCCTCGAGTCCCAGACGGGTGTCTCAGGAAACTGTGCAGCGCACCATGATCTGCATTCGGCACCCCAAACCTTAACCCCAAAGACGCCTACTCCAAAGTGGCATAGCTCTCGCTTTCACAGAAACTATCTGGTTCCACTTCAAGATGGTCGCGCGCTCGTACACGGGCGCCGATACCAAAAATGAGGAAAGAACTCGCCATACCCCATAGATTACCTTGCTTGTTTGCGAGTAAAAACATATATACACAAAGTCCAACATACGCAACAACATAAGCCCGATACTCGCTATCCGCTCCCCACCTGCGAAACAGAAAACGTGCTGATCGCACAACTTCAACGAGCAGCCACGCACCAAGCCCAGCGCCGATGAGTCCGTGCTCAAAGATGATATCTGCAATGATTACATGCGAGTATGGCTCCAAGGAGCTACTGAAGAGGGATTGAAATGCATAGAAACCCAGTCCGAAGATCCAATTCAGAGGGGAGTTTGCCCATGCTTGAAACAACAGAATCACATTTTGGACCCGGCCCAAAGTACTGCTCTGTCCGTAGAGGAGCGAGTCGAGAGAAAATCGCTGCGCCTCAGACCCTGAGAGCAGCAAATCAAAGATGATTGATGTTACTAGTACAACGATCGTGAGTCCAAGAGCTGTGATAACAAAGACTCGGAAACTCCGAAGTTGTGTTGCAACAGGGAACATGATGGCGGAAACAGCCACAGCGAACAGCACCTGCCCCCGCGATCCGGATAGGGCTCCAACAACAACACCGACGACGAAGCCTAGCAGTCGCACGGTGTTCCAAAATGCTCCGCTCGCCCCGACCTGTGATCGCAAAAGGGCGGCGCATATGACTGTTAGCCCGCCAGCTTCCCCAAGTGCCAGTGGATTACTTCGAAAGCCTCCGCCAAGGCCAATCCCAAGTCGGCCCCACCGCGACGTGAAGTCCGGGCTTATCACTATAAACAAACACACCAGGGTGCCAATCAGCAGCGTGGTACGCAAACACTTGGCAAGTGATTCAATATCTGTTACCAACAGCGTGCCGAGAACCAAAGTAGCAAGGTAGTACGGTGCTCCCTCAGCGAGTACGCCGATGGCTGCCTGTTGTGATGGTGACCAGGCGACTGTCACCACGGACCAAACCAACAGTACAAGAGTCAGACTTAGCACTGAGTTGAAGAACCCACGAGTTGCCTCTGCGCGGGTAAAGAACATGCGTGAGACAGAACTGAGAGCAACCAAGCAGATTGCAATGTTCACCGCTGCTCGTCCCAACGGGCTCCCTACGAGGATCGGATTTGCGCCCTGAAGCACTTGTTCGATAGGAAACATGAGAAGCAAAAGAGCAAATGCGAGGGCAGGACGAAAGCACCCCGCCACAAAGAGCAAGATGAAAACCGCTGTGGAGAGTGCACTCATGGTGTTGTTACAGAGGCACTTCTTTTTATCTGAATCTCAGTCCGCACTTCAAACTCGGTTGCCTCGCTTTGGCAGTAGATCGAAACCACTTGGTGTCGAAAGGGCTTTTGAACGGCATCTGGCCATGTGTCCGTTCTTACTCCTACCGGCGGACTGGACGTGATACGCATTTGGGCGGCACTCCAGTCCACAGTGGTCGTGCTGCCAGAGGTAGTGACTGCCAAAGCGTCTAGTAAACCGGTGTGATATCGCAACAACTCTTGACCGGGAAGAACTGGTTGCTTTAGGCGAATTGTATCCGTGATGATTACTCGGCCTGTCAAGTCCCACTGAACGTTTCGCACGAGTGACTTGGTTGACGGGAATGCTTTTGCACAGTCAACCGAAACATCTCCACCAGTATCCCCTAAGCGAGATATGGAAATTGGTGCGTTGCAAGATTGGCCACGGGGCTTAAGTTCACCGACCTGAAAAACGTTGTGCCCTGCCGCAGACGCGTATGAGACATCATAGTCCTCGGTAGAGTAATCCGGACTGCCACACTCAATCAATATTGGGATTGAACCTGACTGGATACTGACATGGCCTTGGTCACGATGGGAGTGGCTGTCGAGCAGAGAACCGCCTCGAATCCATATTGACCATGCGGTCGAGGGAAGACTTGGCGACTGCCACTCGGATCGCCAAACAACAAGTTGTTGGGTGTTGAAGAATGCATAGGTCGGAATTGAAGGACTTTGACCAATGAGGTTGACAACATCGGCGAGATATTGAATCCCGTCGACCGATTCATTGCCATCGGGATAAAAGTAGCGCAGGTGCCGTAAAGCTTCTGTGCTACCGCCGATCTTTGCCGCAAGATGCATGGCGCGCAGGGGAGTACGCAGTGCCCATGGCGGAATGACTGACATTCTCGAGTCAAAGCAGTTGACAAACTGTTGCCCCGGAAGCGCCATATGAAACCACCACTTCCAAGCGCTGCCTACGAAGGCAAATCTATCCAAACGGGTGTCGCCAGTGGCGCGTATCAATCCGATACCATCAAACAAACCCGGCTCGGTCATCGATCCATAGGTAACGCCCTCAAGAAAGGCACCGTCGCTGCCCAGAGTGTCGAGAGTGAGACCAAGGTTTGAAACTGCAAGGTCATAATCTTGGCGCACGCCTTCTTCCCCGATAAACAAGGATGCTCTTACAGCCGCAACGAGCGGCTCAATCCACTGATTTGTTTGATAGACCTTTGCAGCAACATACCAAGGTCTCTTTGTTTGCCAGTCTTGGGAAATCTGCGCCAGTTCTCTTCGAAGTAAATCGCGTAGTTTGATGCGCAGCGCCTCGGGAATAGAGTCGCCGAGGATGTGGGACATTTCAACGACTCCTTCGATGCCCCATGCAGTACCAAGCCAGACACCATCCCCGCTAGCATTAAGGTGCGCAGTTGGGCTGTATGCAGTCCAGCCTGGCCGCTGCAATGGCGCATGGTTTGCAAACTCGGACAAGATCGCAATACACTTTGCAAGACAATCTTCTCGCTTCAGAAGTCGCGTATACATGGCGAGGGCTACCCCAGATGTTCGGAGATAGTCGCCCTGTCCACAATCCGCCATGGCGAGCGCAAAAAGCTCGCCATTGTCACCCGCTTGTTTATAGCGCGTGTCGAGTTGTGAGGGATCGATCTCGCTAAGGGAAAGGGGGCGTCGGTATCTCGTGACTGGATCAGACAAAATCTTCGTGATTTCAGACTCAAAGTTGACTAGTAGCGCGCGCAACTCAGGGGTTTCTCGTACCTGCTCGGCAAGCTTGTTCCAGTCATATCCCCGATAGCGAAGTTCAGGCACTTGACCGTCAGCTGAAGTTGGGCGCGCCGGCGGCTCGACCTGAACAGTAGATGACTCCTCGAAACTTGTACTTGACCGTATGAGTGAGGCGGCTCCCGCGGTGATAGCCCCAAGGGTTGACAACATCACTCCGGTGCCCCAAGCAAACGCCAGTGCCCCAGGGGGGCGACGGACTCGATCCAAACGAACTCCTGAATCTGTCACTGCACTGTTTCCTTCGGTGACTCTAGAGCGGCACCAGTACGCTTAGAGCAGCGTGAAGCAACAGAGCAGGTCAATGACCTGACTGGACTGAGGCGCGTCATTGCTGTCACGATACACTCCATCTCCACAGGAGTGACGATGGACTCGCATTGATTCGGGGGTGAGTACGACAGCGAGTTTGGTCTTCGCGGGGAGACTCCCTGCACTGGCTCCTATCCTTTGACACTGCTGCTCGCCCGTGTGCTTTCGGACACGGGATAGCCTGTGCTGCAAATGGCAAGTAATAGAACCGAGCGAAGTGCGGTTTCTCTGAGGTCTGCCGCCGTAAGCGGAGCACTCTGGTCGGGACTGCAGATGGTTGTCAACAAAGCCAGTGCCCTTGTGGGAACGTTGGTTTCGATGTATCTGCTCAACCCAGAAGCCTTTGGTGTGGCGGCTGTTGCCGCGAGCATCCTGGCTTATGTCACTCTGCTTCCAGCTATCACCCTGAGCGATGTTCTGCTCGCGAGACCTGAAACGATCGCCTCACGACTCGCACCGGCTACGCGGCTTTGTGTCGTAACAACTGCGCTCTCGGTCGTCAGCTTGCTTGCTGTCGGCTTCTGGTGGGCCGAGCGATTCAGTGATCAAGGTATCTGGCATGCCTGCTTGTGCCTCTCAGTGCGTCCGGTGGGAGAACTGCTGCTTTTAGGACCCCAAACGCTGCTTCGGGCACGCCTCGACTTTAAGCGATTGTCTCAAATCGATGCAATCGCTCAGGTTGCCTCGACCGCAGCAACCGTTGTGATGGCTGCGGCTGGACTTGGTTTTTTCAGCCTGGTCATACCGCCGGGACTTGCTGTCTTTGTGCGAGCACTCATGTACGCACGTGTAGCCGGGGCGAACATCCTGCAGATTGGAAGGCGGGACTTGGCACCGCATTCAACCCGAGAACTCTTGCGGGACTATGGACTTTCGGGACTCGGTCAATATGTGCATGGTGGACTCATCATGTCCCCGCCCCTCATACTTGGGGCCTATTACAGCACTGATGTGGTGGGATGCTTTAGCACGGCATTTGCCCTGTCTGCATCATTCAATGTCGTCGTAGCTGTCGGTCTTGGGCTTGTCTTGCAACCAGTGTTTGCTCGGATGGGAAACGATCGTTCACGACAACAGATTGCTTTCGTGCGAACGTGCGCCGTGATCGCCGCTGTTTCTATGCCCGTATGTGTCTGCCAGTCACTTTGCGTAGCACCTGTCTTCCGCCTGATCATGCCGCCTTCTTGGAGTTCCGCAATCATATTTGCGCAACTGTTGAGTTTGGGTCAGTCGATGTACTTCATTGTGAACCCAGCCATGGGACTGTTGAAGGCGCAGGGGCGGTTTATGGCATTCTTCATTTGGCAAGCTGTTCAGTTGGCAGTGGTGTCATGTCTGATGGTTGTTTGTGGAAACGTCCTGAGCGACGACGGAGTTGGTGTTGTTGCGATTTTTAGTTTCTACCACATTGTCTTCAGCCCAATTGGGCTTGCGCTTTGTATTCCGATCGGCGATGGGTTTGTTTCTGCAATTCGACAGGTGGTTCTCGGGCCGCTCGCAGCTACTGCTCTCGCATTGACTCCAGTCGCTCTCGCGGCAACAATCTTGGAAGTTTCTGGGTGGCGTGACCTTGCCCTTGTGATTGCTGCCTGTGGGTCGATTTTACTTCTCTATCCCAAGAGTCTGCGAATATGTGCGCCTGAAGTATATTGTGAGGTAAAGGATGTGGTGTTCTCCCTGCTTCGCCGAAAGTCATCGAACGCACCCCAACAAGCATCTTGATGATGTGGTGCGCTGCACAGCGTGATAACGACACCTCAGACGACCCCCAAAACGCAAATCTCGATGACGCTTCGCTGCCGCTCGGGAGTCCAGCGCGCCTCAATCTCCGCGATGCAAGCGGCGCGGACAGCCGCCGATGGGAACGACTCCCTGGTCCAGCGCTGAATACATTCAGAAAGG
>Ga0169931_10006157_pt1 | contig 18176 bp, 14 predicted proteins | sample Kivu_15m_20L_FD_129675 | JGI IMG/M metagenome (GOLD analysis project Ga0169931, IMG submission 129675) | Freshwater microbial communities from Lake Kivu, Western Province, Rwanda to study Microbial Dark Matter (Phase II) - Kivu_15m_20L... | ecosystem: Environmental > Aquatic > Freshwater > Lake... | reverse complement strand
TCCCGGAAGATCGATGGCGCCTAACCCTTTGAAGAATTTGGCGCGCCCGGCGAGACTCGAACTCACGACCTTCAGCTCCGGAGGCTGACGCTCTATCCAACTGAGCTACGGGCGCGCATGGCAGTCGGAAGCGGTCGGAAGGTAGTGGATCGGCCCGCGCGAAGCAACGACGCGCCCCTTGCGCCGCCGCGGGCTTTCGACCAAATCGTCGCCGCCCCGCCCGCACGGCGCCGGCGGGCGCCCCCGAGCGCAAGCGAGAGACCGGACATGACCGAGGCCACGAAGACCGAGAAGCACGCATTCCAGGCGGAGGTGAGCCGCCTGCTCGACATCGTCGCGCACTCCCTCTACTCCGAGCGCCGCGTCTTCCTGCGCGAGCTCGTCTCCAACGCGGCCGATGCCTGCGACAGGCTGCGCTACGAGGCGCTGCAGGCGCCCGCGCTGCTGGGCGACGACCCCGACCCGGCGATCGTGCTGGCGCCCGACGCGAAGGCGCGCACGCTGACGATCTCCGACAACGGCATCGGCATGGGCCGCGACGAGCTGGTCGGCAACCTCGGCACCATCGCGCGCTCCGGCACCGCGGCCTTCGTGAAGGGGCTGGGCGAGGCCGCGAAGGAGGGCGCGCCCTCGCTGATCGGCCAGTTCGGCGTCGGCTTCTACGCCGCCTTCATGGTCGCCGCGCGCGTCGAGGTCGTCTCGCGCCGTGCCGGCTCCGACGAGGCCTGGCGCTGGACCAGCGACGGGCGTGGCGAGTTCACGGTCGAGCCCGCGACGCGCGCGGCGCGCGGCACCGACATCGTGCTGCACCTCAAGGAGGACGCCGCGGAATTCGCCGGGGAGGAGTCGCTGCGCGCGATCGTGCGCGACTACGCCGACCACATCGCGGTGCCCGTGCGCCTCGCCGGCGCGAAGGACGGCGAGACCCTCAATCAGGCCTCGGCCCTGTGGACGCGGCCGCGCGGCGAGGTCTCGGAGCAGCAATACGCCGAGTTCTACCGCCATGTCGGGCACGGCTTCGACGAGCCCTGGGCCTCGATCCACTGGCGCGCCGAGGGCCGCATCGAATACACGGGCCTGCTCTTCCTGCCGTCGGACGCGCCCTTCGACCTCTACAGCCCGGAGCGTCGCCACCAGGTGCGCCTCTATGTCCGGCGCGTCTTCATCACCGACAAGGCGGAGGAACTGCTGCCGCGCTGGCTGCGCTTCGTCGCCGGCGTCGTCGACTCCGCCGACCTGCCGCTCAACGTCAGCCGCGAGATGCTGCAGAACAACCCGGTCGTGCGGCTGATGCGCCAGGGCCTGGTCGGCAAGGTCATGGGCGAGCTCGAGAAGCGCGCGAAGGACGACGCCGCGGGCTACGAGGCGTTCTGGAAGGCCTTCGGGCCGGTGCTCAAGGAAGGCATCGTCCACGATCCCGAGCAGCGCCAGCGGCTGCTCGCGCTGGCGCGCTTCCGCTCCACCGCGGTCGATGGCTGGACCAGCCTCTCCGACTACGTGGGGCGCATGAAGGAGGGCCAGGAGGCGATCCACTACGTCACCGGCGAGACGCCCGACGCGCTGCGCCGGCTGCCGCAGCTCGAGGGCTTCCTCAAGCGCGGCGTCGAGGTGCTGCTGCTCTCCGACCCGATCGACGATTTCTGGCTCGGCGAGGTCGACGGCTTCGACGGCCGCAAGCTGCGCTCGGTCACGCGCGGCGGCGACGACCTCGCGAAGATCAAGGTGCCCGACGCACCGGCCGAGGAGGCGCCGCCGGCGGGCGAGCACGACGCGCTGGTCGCGCTGCTAAAGCTCACGCTCGCCGACGAGGTGAAGGACGTGCGCCTGTCGCAGCGCCTGGAGGACAGCGCCGTCTGCCTCGTCGCCGACGACCGCGACATGGACCTCCATCTCGAGCGGCTGCTGCGCCAGCACCGCCAGCTCGGCGCGGGCGCCAAGCGCATCCTCGAGATCAACCCGCGCCACGCCCTGGTCCGCGCGCTCGCGCGCGCCGCGCAAGGCGAGGGCGGCGGCGCGCGCGTCGCCGACGCCGCGCGCCTGCTGGTCGACCAGGCGCGGCTCGCCGCCGGCGACCCGGTGCCGGACCTCGCCGCCTTCGCGCGCCGCCTCGAGGGCGCGATCGCACGCATGCTCGGCTGACGGAGGCCGGGAGCGGGGCGCGGGCCCTGGCGGCGAGACGCCGATCGCGTCGGCTCGGCGCACGAGCAGGCGCATGCCCCCTCCGTCGCGCGCCTCGCGGCGCGCGCCACCTCCCCCAGCCGCGCTGCCGCGCGGCCGGGGGAGGAGCCTGTCACTCCCCCGCTCCGCTTCTCTCTTTTCCCTCTCTTCCTTTTCTCCCTCACCCGCCAACTCCCCTCCCGCCCGCGCTTGCGCGGATGGGAGGGGTGGCGCCGCGCGGCAGCGCGGCGACGGGGAGGGCAAGCGTGCTGGAGGCCGGGCGCGGAGCGAGGGCTCCGGCGGTGAAACGCCGGTCGCGTCGCGCAGCGGTCGCTCGCCGAGCAGGGAACACATGCCCCCTCCGTCGCGCGCCTGACGGCGCGCGACACCTCCCCCAGCCGCGCTACCGCGCGGCCGGGGGAGGAGCCGATTGGTGCTCCCCTCCGGAAAACTCCTCCAGGGCAGGGATTTCAATTGGAACCTCTGCCCTGGAGAGAATTCCGTCAGCGTCCGGGGTCGATCGTGACGGTGCCCTCGACGTCGATGCGCTCGCGGCGCAGTTCGACGACGTGGTAGGCGCCGCGGCACCAGTCCGCGAACTGGTCGCGGTAGTGCGGGCTACCCGGCACGCCCGAGTTGCCGATGTTCTGGACCGCGAGGAAGGAATCCGGCGTCGCGAAGTCGACGACGATGCGGTACTCCGCGCCCGACGACGCGGCATGCGGCGGCAGCTCGCCACCGGTGTTGCAGACGGTGTGCGAGCCGCCATCGACGGGCGCAGGGCCGATGTCGAAGGCCTCCGCCACGGCCTCGCCGGAGAGCGGGTGGCGCCAATGCGCCAGGTGGAGCCTGCCCCAGGCCCAGGCCGCGCGATCCGGCCCCAGCCTCTCGCGCAGCGCCGCCAGCGACTGGCGCGCGACCTCGACGGCCACCGCCTGCGCGCCCGCGCCGCGGAAATACACGGTGCCCGGCTCCTCCAGCAGCACGGTGCACAGCCCGGTCTGCTGCATCGCGACGTCCATCAGCCGCGCGGGCACGTGCTCCGAGAGCACGCGTCGCTGCCAGTGGAACATGAAGGTCTCGAACAGCGTCGGCGCGTCGCTGGCGCAGGCCTGCTCGAAGTCCCAGCCGGCGAGCGCGTCGGCGAGCAGCCGCGCGTCCGGGTCCGCGCTGCCGGCGAGCAGCGCGACGATGCGCGGGCAGAGCCGCTCGGCGCGCACGCTCTTGACGTCGTTCTGCAGCGCGACCGTCGCCGGCTTCGCCGCCTTCGCCGCGCCGCCCAGCGCCTGGTCGACGCGGATGCCGCGATGGCCCTGCGAATACGCGCCGTAGATCGGATGCGGGTAGTCGGCCGGCACGATGCGCTGGTTCGCCGAGGCGACGTAGCCGCGCGGCGGGTCGAAGGCGTGCGGCATCCCCTCGAAGGGGATGTATCCGGTCCAGCGATCCGCGGGCTCCGCGGCGTCGCGATAGCCGTAGTGGATGCGCCCGCGCACCGGCATGCGCCCGGCCATCTGGTAGCCGACATGGCCGCGGTCGTCGGCATAGACGAAGTTGAACACCGCGACCGCCCAGTCGCGCAGCGCGGCGCGGAAGGACGGCCAGTCCCTGGCGCGCCCCACCGCGATGCTGGCGCGCAGGTCGTCGAGATGCTCGTGGCCGACCCAGCGCAGCGACAGCGGCGGGTCGCCCTTCTCGTCGAAGGAGGGCAGCAGGCCGTTGACGACGGGCCCGCGCGTGGTCGAGCGCACCGCCAGCGCATGGTCGGCGGCACCGCGCACCCGGATCGAGAGGTCTCGCCGCTCGAAGCGGCGCCATGCGTCGCCGTCGCGGTAGCGCCCGGGATCGGACGGGTCGACATGCTCGCGATAGAGGTCGCGCGTCGAGGCCATGTTGTTGGTGATCGCCCAGGCGACCTTTCCGTTCGAGCCCCACCACATGCCCGGGAACCCGGGATGCCCGGCGCCGGCGGCGTCGTCCTCCGGGCCGTGGAGCGCGTATTCGTACCAGCTCGACGGTACCCAGAAGGGCTGGTGCGGGTCGCCGGCGAGCAGCGGGTGGCCGCTCGCGGTGCGGTTCCCGGCGATCGCCCAGTTGTTGGAGCCGGTGTCGCCGTCGCTGCCCGCGGCGAGCGAGCCGCCATCGGGCAGGACGAGGTTCTCCGACGCCTCGGGCGTGAGGAAGGTCGTGCGCAGCGCGTCCGGCATCAGGCGCGCGCATTCCGCGGCGAGCAGCCGGTCGATGCGCCCGTTGAGCGACCACCAGATGCCGCGCGCGATGGCGACGACGTCGGAGACCGTGAAGGGCTCGGGCTCGTAGCCGAGCATCGCGAACTCGACGGGCAGCGCTCGGCCCATCGCGGCGATGCCGCGGTTGATGCCGGCGACGAAGGCGGCGAGCGTCTCGTGGGTACGGCCGTCGATCAGCGCCGGCTCGCGCGCGGCGACCAGGTCGATGCCCACCGTCAGGTGGGCGACGTCGGACTGCAGGAAGGACGGGCCGAGGATCTCCGCCTGGCGGCCGAGCGCGCGGCGGCGCAGGCGGTCCATCTGCCAGAGCCTGTCCTGCGCCATCGCAAGGCCGAGGCCGAAATAGACGTCCGGCGTGGTCGAGCCGTGGACGTGCGGCACGCCGCTGCGGTCGCGCAGGATCTCCACCTTCGACGAGACGCTGCCGGCGACGCGCATGTCGCCGATGCGCGCGCGCCCGGCGAGGAAGGCGTCGCGCGCGGCGGCGAGCTCGCCCGGCGCGACACCGAGCGCGCGCGCGATGTCGGCGACGGGCCCCGCGCGGCGCAGCGCCTCGATGAGCGTGGTCTCGGCGATGGTCATGGCATCCGTCTCCCCCTGGCTCGAGATGCCGCCGAGCCTAGCGCAGCCCCGCGACGGTTCCACGCCCGCCGACCCGCGCGCCGCGCGCATGGCGGCCATTCCCCGGCGGCGACGTGCTCTGCTATCGAGGGGCATGGAACCCAGCCCGATCCGCCGCGTCGCCGCGGCGCTCCTAGCCGCGCTCGTCCTCATGCTGTGCGCGACCGGCGCCTCCGCCCAGGCACCGGCCACGCCGGCGCAGGCCCAGCCGCCCGCGCAGGTCCAGGAACTGCTGAGGCTGCTCGAGGATCCGGGCGTCCAGTCCTGGATGCGCGAGCAGCGCACGCGCTCCGCCGAGGCCCAGCCGCAGGCCTCCGAGGTCGCGAAGGAGCTCGAGCTCGGCCGCGGCTTCGTCGCCGAGCGCATCGCCCAGGCCCGGCGCCATGTCGCCGGCGTGCTCGACGCCAGCGAGGACCTGCCCGCGGAGCGCGACCGGCTCGCCGCGCGCGTCGGGCCCGAGCTGCGCGGCCTCGGCGCGCTGCTGACGCTGGCGCTGTTCGTCGCCTTCCTCGGCGCCGGCTGGGGCCTCGAGTGGATCTTCTGGCGGGCGAGCCGCGGCCTGCGCAAGCACATCATCGCGAGCTCGGCGGAGACGACGGCGGAGCGCGTGCGCATCGTCGGCATGCGCTTCGCCTTCGGGCTCGCCTGGGTCGCGGCCTTCGCCGCGGGCAGCATCGGCTCCTTCCTCGTCTTCCCCTGGCCGCCGCTGCTGCGCGAGATCGTGCTGACCTACCTGCAGGTCTTCCTCGTCGTGCGCCTCGTCCTCGTCCTCGGCCGCTTCGTCCTCGCGCCGGGCGCGCCGCGCTTCCGGCTCGTGCCGATGGGCGACGCCGCGGCCGCCTACTGGCATGCATGGATCGCCGCGATCGTCGGCTGGTTCGCCTTCGCGCGCCTGACGATCGCCCTGATGGCCTCGCTGGGCGTCGGCCAGCGCGTAATGGGCGCGACGATCGCGCTCATGGCGCTGGCCTGGCTGCTGCTCGCGCTCGTCGCGATCCTGCGCCGCCCGCCCCGGCACGAGGGCGGCGATGCGCCCTCGCTCACGCTCTCGATCGCGCTCGCCTCCTATCTGGCGCTGCTGTGGCTCTGCCTGCTCGGCGGCGCGATCACGCTGTTCTGGGTCGGATTCATCGCGCTGTGCACGCCGCTGGCGCTGCGCTTCGTGCGCGACGCCGTTGCCGGCCTGCTGCACAGCGACGCGGCGGCGCGGCGCGACGGGCCGGGCAGCCTGCTCGAGCTCTGCCTCGAGCGCGGCCTGCGCGCGATCGTCATCCTCTTCGCGATCTGGTGGATGGCGAGCGTGCTCGGCATCGACCTCGCCTCGATCGCGGCGCGCGAGACCGTGGCGACGCGGCTGATGGCCGGCGCGCTCAAGGCGGGCATCATCCTGCTGGCCGCGGACTTCCTCTGGCACCTTCTGAAGGTCGTGATCGACGGCCGCATCGCCGCGGCGGCGTCCGGCCCCCAGCTGGACGAGGACGAGCAGCGCAAGCGCGCCAGGGTGCGCACGCTGCTGCCGATCCTGCGCAACATCCTCGCGATCGTGCTCGCGGCGATGACCGCGATGATGGCGCTGTCGCAGCTGGGCGTGGAGATCGGGCCGCTGATCGCCGGCGCCGGCGTCATCGGCGTCGCCATCGGCTTCGGCGCGCAGACGCTGGTGCGCGACGTGATCAGCGGGATCTTCTACCTCATCGACGACGCCTTCCGCGTCGGCGAGTACATCCAGAGCGGCAACTACAAGGGCACGGTGGAGAGCTTCAGCCTGCGCTCGGTCAAGCTGCGCCACCATCGCGGGCCGCTCTACACCGTCCCCTTCGGCTCGCTGGGCGCGATCCAGAACATGAGCCGCGACTGGGTGATCGACAAGACGACGATCAGCGTCACCTACGACTCCGACCTCGAGCTCGCCAAGAAGCTGATCAAGCAGGTCGGGCGCGACCTGGCGGCCGATCCGGAGTTCAAGCCGAACATCATCGAGACGCTGAAGATGCAGGGCGTCGAGAACCTCGGCGACTTCGCGATCGAGCTGCGCCTGAAGATGAAGACGCGTCCCGGCGAGCAGTTCTCGGTCCGCCGCCGCGCCTTCGCGCTGATCAAGAAGGCCTTCGACGCCAACGGCATCCGCTTCGCCTACCCGACGGTGCAGATCGCCGGCAGCGCGGGCCCGGCGGAGCAGGCCGCGGCGGCGAAGCAGGCGCTCGACATGGCGGCCGCGGCGGCGGCGAAGCCGGCGGGCTGAGGGCGCGCCCCAGCCTCAGCCGCGCAGCACCGCGCGGGTCGCCGCCTCGGTCTTCGGCATCGAGGCGATCTCGGCAAGCGTCACCGGCTTCACCGGCGGCCGCAGCCGGTAGTGGCCGATCCCGGCCGGGCTCGTGCCATGGGCCTCGGCGAGGAGCTCGCTGACCGTCAGGCCGCAGAGCCGCCCCTGGCACGGCCCCATGCCGCAGCGCAGGTAGGCCTTGAGCTGGTTCGGGCCGGGGCAGCCGAGGCGCGCGGCCTCGAGGATGCGCGCGGCGCTCACCTCCTCGCAGCGGCAGGCGAGCGTGTCGCCCTCGGGCACGCGGAACTGGCGTGCCGGGCGGAACAGCAGGTCGAGGAAGGCGCGCCCGCGCTCAGCCTGGTGGATGTCGTTGCGCGCCTCGGACGAAGCGGCGGCGATCGCGCCAGGCGCGCCCGCGCCCAGCCGCAGCATGGCACCCAGCGCCGCGAGCCGCCCGCGCGGCGCCGCGGCGTCCGCGCCGCCGATGCCCGCGCCGTCGCCGGCGATCGAGATGCGATCGACGCTCGAGACGAGCCACTCGTCGAGCTCGGGCCGGAAGCAGAGCTGGCGCTCGTCCCAGGAATGCGCGCAGCCCGCCGCCGCCGCGAGATTGATGTTCGGCGCCACGCCCTGGTGCAGGAGAAGAAGGTCGGCGTCCATGCGCTCGACGGCGCCGTCCCCGCGCCGCCAGGCGACGCGCGCGACGCGGTCCTCTCCCTCGGCGCCGAGCCAGGTCACGCCGCCGACCACGCGCACGCGCCGCCGCACCTTCGCCATGAGGCCGAGCCCCTTGGCGAAGTAGCGCGAGGCGAGGAAGGACGGCGCATGGGGCAGCGCGCGGCGCCAGTTGGCGCGCGCCGTGGTGTCGAGGATGGCGGCGATCGCGCCGCCGGCCTCGAGGTACTGCGCGGCGAGCAGCCAGAGCAGCGGGCCGGTGCCGGCAAGCACGACGCGCCCCTCGCCCACCATCCCGCTGGACTTGAGCAGGGTCTGCGCGGCGCCCGCGGTCATGGCGCCGGGCAGCGTCCAGCCGGGGATGGGGAAGGGCCGCTCGAGCGCGCCGGTCGCGACCACGACATGGCGCGCGCGCAGCAGCCTCGCCGCGCCGCCGCGCGACCACGCCACCTCGCCCTCGCGCGAGACGCTCCAGGCGCTCGCGCCATGCTCGATGCGCGCGCCCGACGCGATGCATTCCGCGACCAGGCCCTCGCCCTTCCAGTAGTCATCGCCCAGCGTCGCGCGCCGCGCGGCCATCGGCGAGCGCGTCACCGCGCGATGGACCTGCCCGCCCGGCGTCGCCTGCTCGTCGAGCAGCACCGTGGACAGGCCGGCGCGCGCGGCGGTCGCCGCCGCCGCGAGCCCCGCGGGCCCGGCGCCGACGACGGCGATATCGCATGTCTCCTCGGCCGCGGCGCTCATCGCCCGAACTCCCGCGCGCCGCGCTGCGTCTCGACGCGCATGCCCTCGCGCACCTCGACGAGGCAGGCCTGGCGGCTGCCCATGCCGTCGACCGACACCAGGCACTCGAAGCACACGCCCATCATGCAGTAGGGCGCGCGCGGCACGCCGCCGACGGGCGTGGTGCGGCAGGCGACGCGCCCCGAGGCGAGCAGCGCGGCGGCGAGGCTGTCGCCCTCGCGCGCCTCCACCGGCTCGCCATCGACGAGCAGGCGCACGGGGCGGCCGCCGGACAGGGCCTCAGGCAGTCGCCGGAACATCGAACCTCCGCGCGCCGAAGGGCGCGAAATCGGCGGGGAAGGCGCCGGCGTCGAGCATCGGCGCGAGATGCAGCGCATGCGCCGCGGCGAGCGTCACGCCGCTGTGGCAGGTGACGAGGAAGGCGCCGGGATGCGCGGCGGAGCGCTCGTAGATCGGGAAGCCGTCCCTGGTCATCACGCGCAGCGCCGCCCAGCTGCGCACGACATTGGCGCGGCCGAGCAGCGGGAACATGCGCGTGGCGCGCTCGGCGATGGTGGCGATCACGGGCGTGCCGACCGTCTCGTCGAGGCCGGCCTCCTCCTGCGAATCGCCGAGCATCACCGAACCCTCGTCGGTCTGCCGCACGGTGACGACGGGATGGCGCAGGAAGGGCTGCAGCCGCTCGGTCACCAGCACCTGCCCGCGCTGCGGGCGCACCTCGGCGCGCAGGCCGACCATCGGCGCGAGCCGCGCGTTGCCGATGCCCGCGGCGAGCACGACGCGCCCGGCCATGGCGACGCCGCCGCGATGGTCGATGCGGAAGCCGCCCGCGACCGGCGAGATGGCGTCGACCCCGCAGGAGGCGAGGCACGTCGCGCCCGCGCGGCGCAGGCCCTCGTTGAGCGCGCGCAGCAGCTTGAGCGAGTTGGCGTGGCCGTCGAAGGGGCAGTAGACGCCGCCGGCGACCTCGGGCCCGAGGCCGGGAAGCATCGCGTCGAGCCGTGCGCGATCGACGACCTCGAAGCCGTTGTCGACGACCATCTCCGGCTGGTTGTGCAACCGGCGGATCTGCGCGACGCGCTTCTCGAGCTCCGCCTCGCCCAGCGCGAGGCTGAAGCCGCCTGGCCGCTCGAAGCGCACGTCGACGCCGGTCTCGCGCGCGAGCTCCGCCGCGAAGCCGGCCCATGAATCCGAGGAGAGCCGCGTCCAGGTCGCGTAGCGCGGCATGCCCATGCCCTTGGACTGCACCCAGACCAGCGCGAAGTTCCCGCGCGAGGCGCGATGCGCGACGTCGCCCTCGTCGAGGACGAGCACGCGACGGCCGAGCCGCGCCAGGCCCCAGGCGACGGCGGTGCCGACGAGGCCGCCGCCGACCACCGCGAAGTCGGCCTCGTCCCGGCGCGCGTCCATCGCCATCGCCCGCCGCCGCTCAGTGCGCGTAGTGGCGCACGCCGCCATCGACATGGATCACCTGGCCGGTGATGTAGCGCGCGCGCGGCGAGCAGAGGAAGGCGACGAGCACCGCGAGGTCCTCGGGCTCGCCGACATAGCCGGCAGGGCAATGCGCGGAGGCCCAGGCCTCCTGCGCCTCGCGCGTCGGCAGGATGCGCTGGTCGATCTGCTCGGAATGGATGCGACCAGGCGGGATCGAGTTCACAGTCACGCCATCGCGCGCGACGAGGCGCGAGAGCGCCTTGGCCCAGATATGCATCGCGCCGTTGGGCGGCATCGCGGCGTTGACGATCAGCGGCTCGTCGGACCCCGTGACATTGACGACGCGCCCGAATCCACGCGCGCGCATGCCCTCGATGAATGCGTGGGTGATGCGGCGCGCGGCGTCGAAGTTGAGCGCCATCGCCTCCGCCCATTCCTCCTCGCTGCCGAGGCCGCGCAGCGGGCGCGAGCCGCCGGCGTTGTTGACGAGGATGTCGAGATGGCCGAACCGCGCCTCGACCTGCGCGCGGATGCGACTGGCGGCGCCGGGCGAGGTCACGTCCTCCGTCACCACCAGCGGGCGCTCGCGCCCCGCCGCGGCGACCTCGCCGGCGAGTTCCTCGAGCAGCGCGGTGCGCCGCGCGACGATCGCGAGGCGACACCCCTCCCCGGCGAGCAGCGCGGCGATCGCACGGCCGAGCCCGACGCTCGCCCCGGTGACCAGGGCGACCTTGCCCGCGAGCTTCAGGTCCATGGCATCCTCGTTCCTGCCCGTCCCGGGCGTGGCTCAGGCCAGCGCCGCGCGCGCATGCCCGTCGCGCCCGACCACGTCCTCTGCCGAGAACAGGGCGTCGAGCACGGCATCCTCGGTCGATTCCGCCGCGGCGCGGAAGAGCGCGTCGATTCGCTGCTCGTTGAGCACGCGGCGCGCGACGACGTCGGCACGCTCGGCGTGGCGGATGGGCTCGGCGGTCGACACGGCGAGCGCGATGTCGCCGCTGCCATGGCCGAGGAAGGAGCCGGTGCGCGCGAGCCCGACCACCGCGCGCGCCGCGACGCGGCGCAGTTGGCGATGCTCGAGCGGCACGTCGGTGGCGAGCACGACGATGACCGAGCCGCGCTCGGGCGTGGCCTCGTCGGCCGCCGCGCGCTCGCGCCCGAGCTTCCTGCCGTCGACCACGAGGTCGGGCATGCGGCCGAAATTGGCGAGCACCAGCGCGCCGAGATGGAAGCGCGCGCCGTCGAGCGCGACGACGCGCGAGGCCGTGCCGATCCCGCCCTTGAAGCCGTAGGCGGTCATGCCGCGACCCGCCCCGACCGCGCCGCGCGCGAAGCCGGGCGTGCAGGAATCGAGCGCGGCGAGGACGTCCGCCTCCGACACGTGGAAGCCCTGGATGTCGTTGAGGTAGCCGTCGTTGCACTCGAAGACGACGGGGTTGACCGTCGAGGTGCGGCGGCCGATCGCGGGGTTCTCGGCCACGGCGCGGCGCGCGAGCGCGGTGGCGGCGGTGCCGACAGACAGCGTGTTGGTCAGCACGACCGGCGTCTCGAGCTGCCCCAGCTCGTCGACCTGCACCAGGCCCACCGACTTGCCGAAGCCGTTGAAGACGACGCTGGCGGCGGCGAGCTTGTCGCGGAAATGGTCGCCGCCATGGAAGCGGATCGCGGTCGCGCCGGTCTGCACCTCGCCCTGCGCCAGCGTCGCGTGGCCGACCACGACGCCGGGCACGTCGGAGATGGCGTTGCGCGCGCCGGCCTCGAGGTCGCCGATGCGCGGCCGCGCGAGGGGGATGGCGTTCATGCGCCACAGTCTAGACCGCCAACCGCCCCCTGGCTCCCCTCCCGTCCGCGCCACGGTGCCGGCGGACGCCCCCGCTCCCCTCCCGTCCGCGCTTGCGCGGATGGGAGGGGTGGCGCCGCGCGGCAGCGCGGCGACGGGGAGGGCAATGGTGCCGGAGGCCAGGCGCGGAGCACGGGCCCTGGCGGTGAGACGCGCCGATCACTGCGCGCACCATCCGCTCGGCCAGCAGGGACCGCATGCCCCCTCCGTCGCGCGCCTCGCGGCGCGCGCCACCTCCCCCACCCGCGCTGCCGCGCGGCCGGGGGAGGAGCCCCAGGTGGTCCTCCCCGACTCCCCTCCCCGGGCCGCGCGGCCGGGGAAGGAGCCAGGTGGCGTCCCGTCCCACGGCGCGCGATCGCGGCTCAGCGGTCCCAGCGCACTCCGACATAGCTGCGGTCGTCGGCATGCATGCCGGCGATCGAGCCCTTCACGCCGGCATGCGCGCCGATCTTGTGCGGGTCGTCGCGCTCGACCTCGGCGAAGGCCCGCTCCCAGGCCTCGACGCCGAAGCCGTCGCCGGGACGGAAATAGCCATCGGTGTAGAGCTCCACGCTCGACAGCCCCGCGCGCGGCACGCGTTCGTAGTACACGCGGTCCATCGCCACCTCGAAGCCGTCGAGGCAGGAATAGCCGAGCGGCGAGGCGGGATCGTTCTGGAAGCCTCCCTGCGCGCCGAGGATGCCGCCGCCGACCAGGCGCTCGACCTCCGCGCGCGGAAGATGCGGCATCGCGCGCAGCGACAGCGCGACCGCCTCCGCGCCGACCGAGGCCAGCGCCGCGGCGTCGAGCGCGCCCTCGAGCGCGGCCGCGTCCTGGCGCGCCCCGTGCCAGACGATCCGGCGCGCCAGCGCCTCGCGCCGCGCGGGCTCGGGGCAGGACGGCGCCAGCGCGCGCCACGCGGCCTGGCGCAGCGTCGCGGTCACGTGGTCGAGGTCCTTGTCGAGGCGGATGTCGCGCGCGCGATCGACGCGCACGCCGCTGTCGCCCACCAGCAGGATCTCGATCTCCGCGGGATGCTCGACCACGAGCGCGAGCGTCGTCGCGAAGCGGTGGTTGGGGTCGCGCCGCGCGAGCTCGAGCGTGCCATGCCGCTCGTAGGCCGCGGCGATCGTGGCGGTGAGCTCCGCCACCAGCGCGCGTGCGTCGCCGGGCATGGCGCGCCCGCCCCCGAGCCGCGCCTCCAGAGCATCGCGCACCAGGACCGCGCCGTACTGGCCCGAGAGCATGCCGTCGTAGCGCGTGCCGAGGCGCGAGGTGACGCCGTCGATCGCGGCATAGGCGCGGCCCGGCAGCACGAGGACGCGGTCCTCGTTGGCCTCGGGCCGCGCGGGGTCCCGGCCCTCGGTGAAGGCCTCGATGCGCATCGCCCTGTCGCCCCGGTTCAGTCGACGGGCAGGGCGTCGAGCAGCGATTGCGCGCGCGCGCGCTTCGCCGCGTCGGCGTCGCGCGCGACGATGCGCTGCAGCACCGAGCGCGCGCGCGGGTCGCGCGCCTCGCCGAGCTCGAAGGCCAGCGCGTCGCGGCGGTCGAACCAGGTGCGGTCGAATTCGCGCGCCACGAGCGGCAGGCGCCGCCAGTAGTGCTTGAGCTCGTCCGACCGCCAGCCGGCATGGATCTCCTCCCAGGAGAGCGGCTGGCCGTCGGAATTCGCGTTGTCGGGGTTGAAGGGCTCGTCGACGCGCTGGAAGCGCACGTCCATCGACATGCGCAGCCGCTCGCCGCGGTTGGGCACGCCCTTGTGCACGAGCATCGAGTGGAAGAGCAGCACGTCGCCGACCGCGAAGGACCCGCTCGCCCAGCGCCCCTCCAGCGGGTCCGCGATCTCGATCCCGCCGGCGCCCGCGCCGATGTGGAAGTCGTAGACGCCCGCGCGGTGCGAGCCGACCGCGACCTGCAGCGGCCCGGTCTCCATCGGCACGTCGATCATCGGGATCCAGGCGGTGTAGACCTCGGTGGTGCCCTGGACGTTCGGGAAGTCCTGGTGCGCCTTGGTCGTGTAGGTCTCGCGCGCCGGGAAGATGTTGCGCATCAGCACCCGCGGATGCGGGAAGACCTCGCCGTCGAGCAGCTTCTCGAGGAAGCCGAGCAGCGCCGGGTGGTGCTTGAGCGCGTGGTAGGATTCGATGCGGTTGATGCGCCGCAGCACCTCGAGGTAACGCGGCTCGGGATCGACGCAGAACCCCGCCTGGTCCGCGAGCGCCGCCTCGACCGGCGCGTCGGCGCGCAGCCAGCCGGCGTCGCGCACGACCGCGCCGACCTCGCGCTGCACGGCGGCGACCGCCTCGCGCGGCAGCAGGCCGCGCAGGAAGAGATAGCCGTCCTCCGCGAGCCGCGCGCGCAGCGCCTGCATGTCGCCAGCCAGCGGCGTCGAGTCCGTGAATTCGCGCATGCGCGTGCCTTCCCTTGCGAGCGACGGCGGGAATGGCGGCGCGCCTCGCCGGACAGCGCCCCTCCCGTCGACGGCAGGCATCATAAGCCCTCTGGAATCGGGCGGTAAATGCGCGGAGAATTCGCGCCGCAAGCCGTGGCGGCGCGGGGGCGTCCGCCCAAGGCTCCCGCGAGGAGGCAAGGCAAGATGAGCATCTCGATCAGGGCCCTCCATCCGCATGTCGGCGGCGAGGTGACGGGCGTCGACCTGCGCCGGCCATTGACGCGCGACGAGGTCGCGGCGATCGAGGCGGGCATGGACCGCCACGCGGTGCTCGTCTTCCCCGGGCAGCCGCTCGACGACGCGCAGCAGCTCGCCTTCAGCCTCAATTTCGGCGAGATCGAGAAGGCGCTCGCCGGCGACCTGCAGAAGCTCGACGAGAAGCGGCTCAGCACCGACTTCGCGGATGTCTCGAACCTGGACCGCAACCAGGAGATCGTGAAGCGCGACGACCGCCACCGGCTCTTCGCGCTTGGCAACCGGCTCTGGCATTCGGACAGCTCGTTCCGCGCCGTGCCGGCGAAGTATTCGCTTCTTTCCGCGCGCATCATCCCCTCGCGCGGCGGCAACACCGAGTTCGCCGACATGCGCGCCGCCTGGGACGAGCTCGACGACGAGACGAAGGCTCGGATCGAGGACCTCGTCTGCGAGCATTCGCTGATGTACTCGCGCGGCAAGCTCGGCTTCACCGAGCTGACGCCGCGGGAACGCGAGATGTTCCGGCCGGTGCGCCAGCGCCTCGTGCGCACGCATCCCGTCTCGGGGCGCAGGTCGATCTACCTGTCCTCGCATATCGGCGGCATCGTCGGCTGGCCCGTGGCCGAGGCGAACGACTTCATCCGCGAGCTCGTGGAGCACGCCACGCAGCGGCGCTTCGTCTATTCGCATCCCTGGCGCGCGCACGACCTCGTGGTCTGGGACAACCGCCAGACCATGCATCGCGTGCGCCCCTTCGCCGACACGGTGGAGAAGCGCGACGTGCGCCGCACCACGATCGCCGGGGACGGGCCGACCGTCGCGCAGGCCGCGTGAGCGCCTCCCCCTTCGGGCTCGAGGGCAGGCAGGTCGTCGTCACCGGCGCGGCCGGCGGCATCGGCGCGGCGCTGCTCGCGGCCTTCCGCGGCGCCGGCGCGCGCATCCTCGCCTGCGACCGGCCTGGCCCGGGGCTCGAGGACGTGGAGGCCGAGCGGCGCTTCGCCTTCGACCTCGGCGATCCCGCCGCCATCGACGAGGCGGCGCGCGCGCTCCTCGCGGACTGCGGCGCGCCGGACGTCGTCGTCAGCAATGCCGGCTTCACCCGCGCCGAGACGCTGCGCGGCTGGGACGCAGACCTCGCCGCGCGCGAGATCGAGGTCAACCTCGTCGGCGCGATGCGCTTCACCGGCGCGCTGCTGCCCGCGATGGCCGCGCGCGGTGGCGGCGCGGTCGTCTGCTTGAGCTCGGTCAACGCCCTGCTGCATGTCGGCAACCCCGCCTACTCGGCCGCCAAGGCCGGGCTGCTCGCCTGGTGCCGCGCGATCGCGGTGGAGCATGGGCGCGCGGGCATCCGCGCCAACGCGGTCTGCCCGGGCTCGGTGCGCACGCCGGCCTGGGACCACCGCATCGAGAAGGATCCCGGCATCGTGGCGCGCACGGCGCGGTTCTACCCGCTGGGGCGCCTCGCGGAGCCGGCCGAGGTCGCGGCGGCCGTCCTCTTCCTCGCCTCGCCGCTCGCCGGCGCGATCACCGGCGCCGCGCTGCCCGTCGATTGCGGGCTGTCCGCGGGCAACCATGACTTCGTCGAGGGCGTGCTCGGCGGCTGAACGCGAAGGCAGGAAACCGATGGACCACGCGCGCAACCCCTTCCCGCCCGGCGACCCGGACCGCCACGCGATCTGGAACATGCTCGTCGCGCGCGACATCGACGCCTTCGTCGCCGCCGACTGGTCGATGGTCGCGGGCGACTTCGTGCGCGACGGCTTCCTCGGCCTGCACGCGATGCGCTCGGACCGCCCCGACGGCTGGCGCATCGCCTTCCCCACCGTCGAGGCCTATCGCGAGGAATGGCTGCGCCAGGCGCGCGAGACCGCGGCGACCGCCTTCGCCGAGCCGCTGCGCGAGGCCATCTTCCGCGCCACGACGCTGCGCGACATCGACGTCGCCGGCGCCGCCGCCGTGGCGCGCAAGAAGTTCGACGGCACGATCCGCCGCGCCGATGGCGGCACCGACATGCTGCTCTGGCAGACCCTCTATTTCTGCCGACGCGAGAGGGGACGCTGGCGCATCTCCGGCTTCGTCGGCTACCTGCCCAACCCGATGGGCGGCGCGCGCGGCGCCTGACCCGAAGCGAACGGAGCCCGAGCATGTTCTTCCGCCCCGGCGAGCCGCATGGCCTGCGCCACAACCCCTTCAACGCCATCGTCGTGCCGCGGCCGATCGGCTGGATCTCGTCGATCGACGCGGCCGGCGCGGTCAACCTCGCGCCCTATTCCTTCTTCAACGCCGTCGCCTACGTGCCGCCGCAGGTGATCTTCTCCGCCGCGGGCAGGCACGCCACCGACCACGGCTTCAAGGACAGCATCGCCAACATCGAGGCGACGAAGGAATTCGTGGTCAACATGGCGACCTGGGACCTGCGCGAGCACATGAACCGCAGTTCCGCGCCGGCGCCGCACGGCGTCGACGAGTTCGACCTCGCGCGCGTCACGGCCGAGCCCTCGCGCCTTGTGCGCCCGCCACGCGTGAAGGAAAGCCCCGTGCATCTCGAGTGCCGGCACGTGCGCACCGTGCCGCTGCTCTCGGCCAGCGCCGAGGAGCCCAACACGCTGGTCGTCGGCGAGGTCGTCGGCATCCACATCGCCGACGCCGTGATCGTCGACGGCATGGTCGACTACGCGCGCATGCAGCCGATCGGGCGGCTCGGCTACCAGGACTACGCGCGGCTCGGCGAGGTCTTCGCGATGACCCGTCCCTCCTGGCCCTGAGCGCAGGCGCGGCGAGGGAACCGGCGGCGCGGGCGGCCAGGCGCGCGCCGTCCTAGTCGATCGTGACGTCGTGGCGTGGCGCGTGCCAGTTGGCCGCGGCCGCGACGCAGCGTGGCACGTCCTCCTCCAGCATCAGGCGCTGCGCGACCAGCGCGCGCGCGGCCGCCTCGATGGCCCTGGCATACGAGCCCGCGTCGGCATGGCGCTCGCGCACCGAGCGGCGAGGGTCGCCGAGCTGCGCGCGGTGCTCCGGCGTCTCGGGGAAGGGCAGCGTCGAGCCGGTGAACTCGTGCATCGCGCCCTCGCCCTGGCCGCGCGCGCGCAGGTTCCAGCCCGTGTAGGTCGCGAGCGGCGCCTCGACCATCGGCGCGCGCACGCCGGCGACGTCGTTGCCGTCGTCGTCGACCGCGGGGACGAGCACCGGATAGCCCTCGCCCGGGAGCACCTGCGGCGGCTCGCGCAGCACGCCGCGCTCCGCGTCGGGCCCCCAGTCGAGGCGCGGCAGCGCGCTCGGGCCGCGCGGCACCGGCACGCCGGGGATCGCGGGAAACTGGCGCTTCCATTCCTCGAAGGGCACCAGCGTGCCGTCGGCGCGGCGCGGCACGCGGCTCGCTGGCGGCTCCGTGCCATGCGTCGCCCAGGCATCGAGGGCATCGAGCATCGCGCGGAAGAACATGGATGTCCAAACGACGTTGATCTCGTTGCGGCAGATGCCGCGGCCCGGCCTGCCGAGGCGCGGGTCGGCGAAATGCTGAGAGCTCGACCAGAGATAGGCGCGCACGTTCGCGGGCAGCTCCACGTC
>Ga0169931_10006156_pt1 | contig 18177 bp, 11 predicted proteins | sample Kivu_15m_20L_FD_129675 | JGI IMG/M metagenome (GOLD analysis project Ga0169931, IMG submission 129675) | Freshwater microbial communities from Lake Kivu, Western Province, Rwanda to study Microbial Dark Matter (Phase II) - Kivu_15m_20L... | ecosystem: Environmental > Aquatic > Freshwater > Lake... | reverse complement strand
TCCCGGAGCGTCCTCGCTGTCGTCCTGCATACGCGCACCAGTCTGGCAGCTCTCCGGCGGGTCTGCGAGGAAGTCCCGGAATCCTGGCAGTTGCTGGGCCCCGGCGGCGCACGCCTCGGTGGGGCGCTGCCCCGAGGATCAAGATGCACCACCCGCTCCTTCCGCTCGCCGTGACCGATGTCCCGGCCTGGACCTCCCAACCCTGGGCGCAGGTCGCCTACGGGGTCACCGTGGCGCTCGCGCTGCTCTGGCTCGGGATCGATGCCTTCGCGCGCTGGCGCCGCAAGGCCGCGAACCTGACTGCGGTCGCGACGGCGGAGGTCTCCGGCGATCGCCCCGCGTTCCTCAAAGTGGACACCGCGGCCCGCGCTGCAGCACAGGAGCGGGGGGACGAGTATGAGCGGCATCTGCGCCAACGCGAAGCGGAGGCCCGGCGGGCGGCCGCAGAGGAGGCCGCCGCGGCGAGCGACGGGGCCAGGCGCTTCACGGGCTCGCTCAGCGCGTGCATGTCCCTGTTGACGCTCGTGTCCATGACCGCCGGTGCGGTCGGACACGTCGCTTGGATCGGCAGCGCGATCGAAGAGTACTCGGCCATGGACCGGTTGAAGGCCGTCGTCGCGGCCCACCCGATCGCGTTCGCTGTCTCGGTCGTCGTCGTCGTCTTCCACGTCACCCAATTCATCCGGCTGCGCAAGTGGTGCGCGGCGTGATCCCCAGCCGAGGTCCAGAGCTCATGACCATCACTACCCTCGCCCTTTCGTCGCCGGCGCTCCTGGCCGAGTACGTCCACCAGAGCGACCTGACCGGCTTCTTCGAGAAGCGCCTCATCGCGCCGCCCGACCACGCCGCGCTGCTCATCCGCAACGGCGCGCTCGTCGACGCGTACAAGGGGGCCAACTTCTCGCTCGGGGGGCTGTTCCAGGGCCTGCGCGCCAAGCTCACGGGGTCCATGCACGTGCGCGTCCTGCTCGCGGACCTGCGCCCGTTCCGCCTGCAGTGCCCGTTGGTCGCGGTCACCCGGGACCACGTCGAGGTCGCCGGCGTCGCGACGTTCGAGCTCCAGCTCGACCCCGATCGTCCCGCGAACATCCTGGGGCTGGTCGCGCCGACCGGTCAACTTTCGCGCGCTGACGTGTTGGAGCGGTTCCGGCCGCACCTCGTGCCGCGGGTCTTCGACGCCACCGTCGGGCGGCTCACGGCCGACGAAGTGCGTGGCAACGTCGGCCTGCAGGACAAACTGCAAGCCGACGCGATGCGCGAGATCGAGCGCATCGCCGGTGACATCGGCCTCCTCGTACGCTCGGTCTCCATCGAATGGGCCAGGAACGTCGTTGAAGCCGAGGCCATGAAAGAGGCGCAGGCCCAGCGCCAGGAAGCGCTGCTGGACGCGGAGCTGCAGCGCTTGAATCGGCGCGTCGAGCGCTCCGCCGAATCGACGACCGTCGAGCTGCGCACGCGTGCAGACCTGGACAAGGTCAAGATCGAGAGCGACGACGACGTCGCGCGCCTCGCGCTCGCACGCGAGGTGGAGTTCATCGACGCGCGCGTGGGGGCGCAGCGCCGCCAGGAGCTCGAGGCGCTGCAACACGAGATCGACACGCTCGTGCGCGAGCGGGTTGCGCGCTTCGAGAATCAGCAGGCCGAAGCGGGGCAGCGCACCGAGCTGGTGCGCCACGGCGCGGCGCTGGCGCGGATCGAGCTGGAGGTCGACGCGCTGCGGCAGAAACACTTGGCCGAGATGAAGCGCCTCGGCGCATTCACGGACCTGGAGCTCCGCGAGCGCGCGCAGACGCTCGAGCTCCAGCTCGCCGAGCGCGCCAACCGCCAGAGCCGCGACCACATCGCAGGACTCGCCCAAATCGAGCGCGAGGGCGACCGGCATGCCGCGGACCTTACGGAGCGCAAGCAGGACGGCGAGTCGCGGCGCAAGCTGGAGCAGGCGAAGCAAGAGACTCAGTTCCGACTGGAGATGATGCGGGCCGGGGCCGGCATGACCCCTGAGCAGATCCTCGCGCTGAACGCCGGCTTCTCGCCTGAGGTCGCCCAGGTCATGGCGGAGCAAGCGCGCGCCAACGCGAAGGGGCGCGAGGAGACGATGGCGGTCATGCGCGAGATGGTGCAGCAGGCCACCGACGCGAAGGTGGCCTCGGAGGAGCAGGCCCGCGAGATGTTCCGCGCCGGCATGGACGGCGCAGCTCGGGTCGCACACGGCGCGGGCGGCAAGGGCGATCCCGGTCCCGGCGCCCAGCCGGCCACCGCGACCGTCGAGTGCCCGGCGTGCGGGCGCGAGAACTCGGCCAAAGCCAAGTTCTGCGTCGGCTGTGGCGCGAAGCTGCGGGTCTGAAGCGAGCAGGTGGAGACCGCGATGCCCCAGAAGCCCTGCTGTTACCGCGCCGCCAGCGACCTCTCGACGGGGTACTGCGACGAGTGCGGCGCCGCGCTCCTGCGCTGTGCCGCGTTCGAGGAGTGCGGCGGCCTGCTCGATGGCGGCGGAGTCTGCGGGGTTTGCATCGCGCCGCAGTTGATCCTGGAGGACAGCCGCCCCGCGCGGGCCGGCGGCGCCCTCGCGCTGCCGCTCCTGCTCACGAACCGCGCCCAGGTCGGCCGGCCGATCTTCGTGCACTCCGCCCACGTACGTGAAGGTGACGGAGATTGGCGGCCCTTGTCGCTCGGGTCCGATCGGATCGATGCGGGCGCCTCCATTCCGATCGTGCTCCGCACGAGCCCGCTGGAGCGCTCGGGCTCACACGCCGTCGAGGTGGCCCTTGCGCTCGCCTCGCGCTGGCGCTGGCGGGAGGAGGTCTTCTGCTTCACCGCCGGCGTGCATGTCGACGTGGAGGCTGGCGGCCAGGTCTCGGTCGTCCAGAACATCTCCTACGATGCGTCTGCGGCGCAGACCGGGGCGACGATCTATGCGCCGCTGCGGCTCGAGAACAACGAGCGCGCGCCGAGCGCCTCCGGCGGCCCGGAGCCGCTCACGTTGACGCGCGCCGATCGACTGGAGCGCGCCTTCGGCCTGCGGGGCGGCCCAGACGGCAACCTCGTCCCGCGCGGCGCGCGCCTCGTTTGGCGCGGCTTCGCCGGCGGCGATGCACCCTCGGACGGGCCGATCGTGACGTCCGACGGAACGCTCCACCTGGGCCGCGCGCGCACCCGAGCGAGCGGCGGGCCCAACGATGTCAGGCTCCTCGTGAGCGACGCGCGCGGGGTGATCGACGAAGCCGCAAGCCGCGCGATCTCGCGCCAACACCTCTGCCTGTCGATCACGGGCGGGCGGCTCGTGTTGTTCGTCGAGAGCGAGCTGGGGGCCTGGGTGGACGGTGTCCACGCAGCCCGGGGCGCGCTCGTACCCCTGCGCGACGGCAGCCGGATCAAGCCGCTCCCGCCCAGCGCATCACCGCTCGAGCTCGCCCTGCGCATGGAGGCGCGCTACGGGGTCGTCGAGAGCGTCGAAGTGACCCGCCTCCCGAGGATCGAGGGAGCACGATGAACGCACCTACACGCTGTCCGAGCTGCCAGGCAGACCTGCCCGCAGCGTCCTCGTTCTGTCCGGAGTGCGGGCGTCCCGTCCTCGCTGGCGACGCTGGCGGCGCCGGGCTGGCGACGATCGGCGGCCTCGAGACGATCGGGGGCGGGACGACCCGCAACCCGCGCCGTGACAGAGAGCCTGACGCCGACGCGGGCCTCGAGCCCGGGACACGTTTCGGCGGGCGCTACACGATCACCGGGCGCATCGGCGCCGGAGGCATGGGGGTCGTCTATCGGGCCGAAGACGCGGTCGCGGGCCATGTCGTGGCGCTGAAGCTCATCCGCCCCGATCGGCTCCAGAACCCAGCCGATGTGCAGCGCCTCATTCGCGAGGGCGTGACCGCGCGCGGTGTCCGCCACAAGAACGTCGTCGCCGTGCATGACGTCGGCGAAGCCGACGGGCAGGTCTTCCTCTCGATGGAGTTCCTCGACGGGACGTCCCTGCGCGCCTGGCAGCGAGCGCGGAAACAGCGCGGGCAGGACGTCCCTTTCGAGGTGGCCGCGCGCATCGTGCGCGAGGTGCTCGCAGGGCTCGAGGCAGCCCACGAGCAGGGAGTGGTCCATCGCGATCTGAAGCCCGAGAACGTCGTGTTGCTCGGGGAGCCGTCGGCCGCTGCCGCGCCGCTGAAGATCGTCGATTTCGGCATCGCGCGCGTCGCCCGCGGCGCCGCTGCGCAGGCTGCGGGCTCGGGGTCGGGTACGGGCTCGAGCATCGGCACGCCGCAGTACATGGCGCCCGAGCAGGTGACGGACGCGGACCTCGCGGATGCGACCGCCGACCTCTATTCGCTCTCGGTGATGTTCTACGAGCTGCTCGTCGGGGTCTTGCCGCTCGGCCATTGGCAGCCGCCGTCGGGTGGGCGCTCGGATGTCCCGCGCGGGATCGACGAGCTCGTGCAAGCGGGCCTCTCGAACCGGCCGGCGAGTCGTCCGAAGAGCGCGCGCGAGTATCTCACGCGGCTGGACAGCGCGGAGCCCGCCGGGCCTGGCGGGGACATCGTGAAGCGCATCGAGCGGGGCTTGCGCTGGCGCCTCGAGCTGCCCGCGGCGCAGCAGAAGCGGTTGAAGGTCGCCCTGGCCGTGATCCTGGCTTTGGCTGTGCTCGGCGCGCTCTTCGAAGAGGGCGGGGGGTGCAGTGCTGCGCCGGACTGGTCGCAGCAGCCCGAGCACAACTTCTACGGTGATGGCGGCATTCACGAATCCGACGACCCGAAGGTCCCGGTCGCGCCGCCGCGGCGCGGCGCACGGGTGGCGGTCGAGGACCTCTCGGGGCAGTGGCTCGACACCCTCGGGATCCGCTACGACGTCGACGTCGATCCCAGCGGAGAATTCGCGGGGTCGACGGTCCTGCCGAACGGCCTGGTCGTTGAGCTGCGCGGCCGCTTCACTGGCCGCAACGTCACCTACTCGGTGTTCTCGCTCGGCCAGTTGATGGGCACAGGCACCGGGACCTGGGACGGGCAGCGCGGGGTCGTCTATTCGACCCTCGGCATCGACGGCTCTGTGACCAACGGCACCTTCCAGGCCATCTCTTACGGCGACTGAGCACGAGGACTTCCATGGTTCATCCCTACACCGACCGGCGCAGCGACGGCTGCCTCTTCGAGACGACCCCCATCGCCGCGCCGCGGCTGCTGGCAGCGCGCTCCACGCCACCGAGCCACATCGACTTGCGCCCGTGGTGCTCGCCGGTGGAGGACCAGGGGCACGTGGGGTCCTGCGCCGCCAACGCGGTCATCGGCGCGCTCGAGTACCACCAGCGGCGCCACAAGGTGGCCGAGGTCGACCTCTCGCGCCTCTTCGTGTACTACAACGCACGGCAGCTCGCGCGCCGGGAGGGGGAGGACTGCGGCACCTTCATCCACCACGCCATGGCGGCCGTCATGGCCCACGGCGCCTGCCCTGAGTCGCTGTGGCCGTATCAGCCGGCGATGTGGGCGTCGCGCCCGACCGACGCGTGCTACGAGGCGGCGACGCGCTTCGGCGCGGTCTCGTTCGCGCGGGCGCCGCTCGGTTTGGAGTGCCGCGCCGCGCTGGCCCAAGGCCTGCCCGTCGTCTTCGGCGCGCGTTTCCCGAACGCGATGCTGCAAGTCGAGGCGGCGGCCACGGGGCGCATCAACCTGCCGCTCGGCGGGTGGCCCGCGCCGGGCGGGGGGCACGCGATGCTGGACGTCGGCTACGACGACGGCTCGCGTACATGGACCGTGCGGAACTCGTGGGGCGCGGCCTGGGGCGACCGCGGGCATGTCCACATCCCGTTCGAAGTCATGGAGCGTTATGCGATGCCGACGCAGTTCTGGGTGATCGGCGCCCTCGACACGGCGGCGCTGGAGGGGCCGGCCCCGCGCGAAGCGTTGGCCAAGATCGCGGCAGAGGCGCCGCAGCAGGCATCCACCGCATTGGACGAGCTCCGGAGCGGGCTCCGCACGCAGCTCGAGGACAACCTGAACCGCGCCCGCGAGGGGTTCCGCAACCGCCTGCGCGAGTAAGCGCACGTATCCGAGCGGTGCCACAACCCAGTTGGCGCGAGTCGGCGAAGGGTACCAGGTACGCCTTGGCGCGCGCGCCGCGCGCTCGGGCGCTGGCCTTTGGCCTCCAAGCGCGCGCCAAGGCGTACCTGGTACCGCTCGCCTCCCGCTGCAGCCCTGCAGCCGCTCACTCGGGCTCGTATGCGAGCCACGGGCGCAGCCAGCGCTCCGCCTCCGCGCGGGGCAAACCGGCGCGGTGGGCGTAATCGTGGACTTGGTCGCGATCGATCCGTCCGACGCCGAAGTACTTCGCCTCCGGGTGGGCGAAGTAGAACCCGCTGACCGAGGCCGCAGGGGTCATCGCCATGTGGTCCGTCAGGCCCGCGTCGATGTCCGACGTGCCGAGCAGGTCGAAGTGCAAGCGGTGCTGGCTGTGGTCGGGACAGGCGGGATAACCGAACGCGGGGCGGATGCCACGGAAGGCCTCGTCGAGCAGCTCCGCGGGCGTGAACTCGGCCTTCGCCTCGTAGCCCCAATCGCGGCGCGCGCGGGCGTGCAGGACCTCCGCGAACGCCTCAGCGAGGCGGTCCGCGAGGGCCTTCACGATGATCGCGTCGTAATCGTTGCGTTCGGCGACGAGCCGGGCTGCGAGCTCGTCCGCCCCGTGGATGGACACCGCGAAGAGGCCGACGTGGTCCGGCAGCCCCACCTCGCGCGGCGCGACGAGGTCCGCGAGCGAGCGGTTCGGCCGGTCGTCCGGGTGGACCTGCTGCTGGCGCAGCATCGGGAAGCGCGCTGCTTCGTCGCGGCGCGTCGTGTCGTGGTAGAGCACGATGTCCTCGCCCTCGCCGTGCGCCGGCCAGAAGCCGTACACACCGCGCGCGTGCAAGGCGCCGTTCGCAACGACGTCCGCGAGGACCTGCCGCGCGTTCTCGTAGAGCTCGCGCGCGGCAGCGCCGATCTCCGGGTCGTCGAGGATGCGCGGGAACTTGCCTTTGAGCTCCCACGCGAGGAAGAACATCGTCCAGTCGATGAACGGCACGAGCTCGGCGATCGACACGTCGTCGACGATGCGGCGGCCGATGAACGGCGGCAGCGGAACATCCTCCGCCCGCCAGACGATCCTGTGGCGGTTCATCAGCGCGCGCTCGTGGGAGAGGAGCGGCTTCTCCTGGCGCTGGCGCCAAGCCTCGCGCATCCGCTCTTGTTTGTCGCGGTTGTCGTGGTCGAGCCGCTTGCGGCGCTCGGCGTCGAGTAGGTCGCTGACGACACCCACCGAGCGCGATGCATCGTGCACGTGCACGACCGGCTGGCGGTAGCTCGGCGCGATCTTCACCGCGGTGTGCTGCGCGCTCGTTGTCGCGCCGCCGATCAGGAGCGGGACCTGGAACCCCTGGCGCTCCATCTCCTTGGCGACGAAGACCATCTCGTCGAGCGACGGAGTGATGAGGCCCGAGAGCCCGATCATGTCGGCCCCATGGAAGCGGGCGGCCTCCAGGATCTTCTCGGCGGGCACCATGACGCCGAGGTCGATGACCTCGTAGTCGTTGCAGCCGAGGACGACCCCGACGATGTTCTTGCCGATGTCGTGCACGTCGCCTTTGACCGTGGCCATTACGACCTTGCCCGCGCTCTGGTGCGCGCCGCCTGACTTGGCCGCGGCCATGAAGGGCTCCAGGTACCCGACGGCCTTCTTCATCGCGCGCGCGCTCTTGACGACCTGCGGCAGGAACATCTTGCCTTGGCCGAAGAGGTCGCCGACGACCCGCATGCCGTCCATCAAGGGCCCTTCGATCACGTCGAGGGGTCTCGGGAGCTGCGCGCGGGCCTCTTCTGTGTCCGCCTCGATGAAGTCGACGATCCCGTGGATCAGCGCGTGCTGCAGGCGCTTCCCGACCGGCGCGTCGCGCCAGGAGAGGTCGACCTCGCGCTTCTTGCCGCCCGCGGAGAGGGTCGCCGCGAGCTCCATCAGGCGCTCGGTGGCATCCGCGCGGCGGTTGAAGATCAGGTCCTCGACGCGCTCCAGCAGCTCCTTCGGGATCTCCTCGTAGACTTGGATCATCCCCGCGTTGACGATGCCCATGTCCATCCCCGCATGGATCGCGTGGTACAGGAACGCAGAGTGGATGGCCTCGCGCACCTGGTCGTTGCCGCGGAACGAGAACGAGAGGTTCGAGACGCCGCCAGAGACGTGCGCGCCTGGGCAGGTGCGCCGGATCTCACGGGTCGCATCGATGAAGTTCTTGCCGTAGTCCGCGTGCTCTTCGATGCCCGTACCGATCGCGAGGATGTTCGGGTCGAAGATGACGTCGTTCGGGTCGAAGCCGATGTCCTCGACGAGGATGCGGTAGGCGCGCTGGCAGATCGCGACCTTGTGCGCGGTCTCTGTCGCTTGACCCTGTTCGTCGAACGCCATGACCACGACCCCGGCGCCGAAGCGCTGGATCTCGCGCGCTTGGTCGCGGAAGACGTCTTCGCCCTCCTTGAGCGAGATCGAATTGACGATCCCCTTGCCCTGGAGGCACTCGAGGCCCGCGCGCAGCACGCTCCACTTCGAGCTGTCGACCATCACGGGGATGCGGGCGACCTCAGGCTCGGTGGCGATCTGGTTGAGGAACGTGCGCATGCACGCCTCGGAGTCCAGCATGCCGGCGTCCATGTTCACATCCAGCACGTTCGCGCCGCTGCGCACCTGTTGCACGGCGACCTCGACCGCGGCTTCGAAGTCCCCGGCTTCGATCAGCTTGCGGAACCGGGCGGAGCCGGAGACGTTCGTGCGCTCGCCCACGATCACGAAGTTCGTGGAGCTATCGACCGTCAGGGTCTCGAGGCCCGTGAAGAAGGCCTTGCCCTTGCGCGCGGCGGCGGGGGCTTCGCGGTCGCGCGGGGTACGGCGCTCCACTCGCTCCGCGATGGCGCGAATGTGGTCCGGCGTCGTGCCGCAGCAGCCGCCGACGATGTCGACGATGTGCGAGTCGGCGAACTCACCCAGCAGCGCGCTGGTGGTCTCCGGGGCTTCGTCGTACTCGCCGAACGCGTTCGGCAAGCCAGCGTTCGGGTAGCTCGACACGAAACACGGCGCGAGCTTGGAGAGCTCGGCCACGTAAGGGCGCATCTCCTTCGCGCCGAGCGAGCAGTTGACGCCGACGGAGAACGGCTGCGCGTGCGCCACCGAGTTCCAGAACGCATCGACGGTCTGACCCGAGAGGGTCCTGCCGCTGGCGTCGGTGATCGCGACGGAGAGCATCACCGGCGGCCGACTGCCGAACTCCGCGCACGCTTTGTCGATCGCAAACAGCGCGGCCTTGGCGTTCAGCGTGTCGAAGATCGTCTCGACGAGCAGGATGTCCACTCCGCCTTCGAGCAGCGCGAGCACCTGCTCGATGTACGCCGCTTCGAGCTCCGCGAAGGTGATCGCGCGGAAGGAGGGGCTCTCCACCTTCGGGGAGAGCGACAGCGTGCGCGCGGTCGGGCCGATGGCGCCCGCCACGAAGCGGGGGCGCTCTGGTGTGCGTGTGGTCCACTCGTCGGCGGCCTCGCGGGCGACGCGGGCTGCCGACAGGTTGATTTCGCGCACCGCGTGCTGCAGGCCATACTCGCCTTGCGCCACTGAAGTGCCCGAGAACGTGTTGGTCTCGATGATGTCGGCGCCAGCGGCCAGGTAGGCGTCGTGGACCGAGCGCAGCAGCGCGGGGCGCGTGACGGAGATCAGGTCGTAGTTGCCCTTCAGGAGCTTCTCGGCACCCCGGAAGGCGTCGCCGCGAAAGTCCTCCTCGGTGAGGTTCGCGCGCTGCAACATCGTGCCCATCGCGCCATCGAGGACGAGGATGCGGCGGCGCAGCTGCTCTTCGAGTAGCTGGCGGGTCTCGGCGCTGCTGCGCGCGGACGTCGGAGTGGTGGGGGACATGGGCGGAGAGCTCACGCGGTGGCGACGGCCAGGAGCGTCATGAAGTGAGGCGGCTCGGGGTCGCGCGCGGCGCGCTCGACCCGTACGTCGCGGAACCCGGCGGCGAGCAGCAGCCGCTCGAGGTCCTGTTCGGTGAAACCGAGGTGCACGTGCTGCAGGCGCTCGCGCACCCATTCCTCGGTGTGGGCGAGGAGGTCCAGGACCAGCACACGCCCGCCCGGCGCAAGGATGCGCCGCGCCTCCGAGAGCGCGCGCTCGGGGACGTTGGCGTGGTGCAGCGCCTGGCTCAGGACCGCGACGTCGAAGGTGCCGGACTCCAGCGGCAGGTCCTCGATGTCGCCTTCGACGCCCTCGATGTTCGTGATCCCGCGCCGGCGCGCGCGCAGCGCGAGCTGCTCGAGCATCTGGGACGAGAGGTCCACCGCGGTCACGCGCTCGGCCACTTCGGCCAGCATCAGCGTGAGCAGGCCGTCGCCGATACCGAGGTCGACGTAGCGCGCCCGCGGCGCGAGCTGCAGGAGCCCGCGCGCGAGGCCCTCCCAGGTGCGACCCGGGAGGCCCACCTCACCGAAGGTCGCCGCCACGCGGTCGAAGTACGCCCGCGCTTCGTTGCGTCGCCGCTCCACGATCGCCTCGTAGCCGGCTTTGTCCGCGGCGAACTCCGGCGCGCTCGCGGCGTCGTCGAGCACCTGCCGCACGAGCTCGACTGGGCCGTCCGCAGCGAGGGAGTGGTAGCTGCGCCGCCCCGCCCGCCGATCGATCACGAGCCCCGCGTCCTTGAGCAGCGTGAGCTGGGTCGAAATGCGGCTCTGCCCCATGTTCAGCACTTCCTGGAGCTCGCCGACGGCGAGCTCGCCCAGGGAGAGGAGCCGTAGGATCCGCAGGCGCGTCTCGTCCCCGAGGGCCTTCAGGAGCCGGGTCGTGCCGCTGAGGGCTGCCGGGGGCCGCGGCCGCGACCCGTGGGCGGGGGCGGGCTTGGCCCCGGACGGCTTGGCGGGGGTCGAGCGGGGCTTGGCGGGGCTGGGCATGGGCTGCCCAGGGAATGTATCAGCATATCCGGAAATGGCAATAGGCTGACCTCCGGGGCGCCCTCAGCGCCGCCGGGGGGGCGCCGCCGGCAGGAGCTCGACCTCCGCGAACCCCACGTGGCCGGGCCAGCGCTCCCCAGGCACGCGCTCGACGATCCGGACCTCGAGGCGCCGGACCTGCTTGCCGGGCGGCAGCTCGAGGATCGACTTCCGGCGGTCGTCGAGGTCGAGCTCGAAGCGCAGCACCTCCTTGTCGCGGTTGATGCGCACTTCGATGACCTTGGCCCGGTCGTGGGCCCGGCTGTTGCGGCGCTCGGTGTTGGCGTGCGAGAGCACGAGCTTGCCCGCGCGCACGGGGCGCTCCAGCTCGACGGTCCAGGTCGGGGTGGGGTCGTCCTTCTTCGAGAGCCAGTAACTGCCCTGCAGCCCGTCGACCGCCCGCGCGGCGCTCTGGCCGTCGTTGTTGTCGGACGACGCAGACACCGATGTCACGCGCGCGCTCGGGATCAAGTTCGTCGCGGCGTGGCTCGTCGGCTCGCCGTCCGTCGGGGTCACGGCGGGTACGTCGACGACGAGCGGCGCGCCTTCGTAGGTCAAGGTGCCTTCTTTGCTGACCGTGAGCAGGGGGTCCGCGAGCTCGACGCGCACTCGGACCTCGTGTTTGCCCGCGCCGCGGGAGCCGAGGTCGAGCTGGGCGGCGTACCGGTCCCCGGGCCGCCACGCCCTCGAGTCATCGCCTTGCAATGCTGCAGCAGGCTCCCCGTCCACGAGGTACTCGACGCGGCGGACGCGCACATTGGCTTCACCGCCGAAGCGCGTCACGATCTCCTGCCCGAAGCCCGTCAGCCAGAACGTCGTCTTCGCGCGCCCGGTGCCGCGCCACCGCACGAGTGCCGCGTCTCCCTCGGCGACGTGCACCTCGTTCGCGGCGCGCTTCGTCGGACCGCTCGAAGAGGCCGTCGCGCGCTTCAGGAAGAGCACCGCAAAACACGTGTTCGACTCATCACCCCAATCGCCGCCGCCCCTCTGCTGCGCGACGAGGTAACGCGCGCCCTCCCAGTACCAGTCGCGGCCGCCGACGATCGGGCGCTCGAAGAAGGCGCCGACCCGCTCGAGCCCGTAGAGGTAGTAGTAGTGCCACGTCTCGCCGCGGTTCGGGTTCGACTCGAGCGCGAAGTGCACATCGAGCCAGCGCCACGCGGCGGTCTCGAGCTGCTGCGCGTCGGCGGCGACGCGCTTCGGCACGTCCGGTCCGTACGCCTCCAGGCAGACGTGCAGGACCGCCAGCGCCGCCGTGGTCATGGAGCCTGTCGTGCCGCCATGCCCGCCCTCGGCGCGGTACTGGAAGCCCGCCACGGGCACCCCGCGCGAGTCCGAGCCGCCGAGGCCCTTCACGCGCTCGACCTCGCCTTGGTACTTCGGCAGGTTCTCGATGGTCTTCGTGAACACCCGCGTCGGCACGTCCACGCCGAGGCGCCGCGCCGAGCGCAGGCCCAGGATCGCATACTGCGTGTTCGACAGGCACACCGTCGTGTTCGGGTGCAGCGGGTACGTCCACATCCCAGGCTGTTTGCCCGATGCGTCTTCACCGCCTTGTGTCGACACGAGCTGCTCGGCGAGCGCTGCCGCCCACTCGCGCGCAGCGTCATCGCCGAGCGCTTCGAGCGCCATCAGCAAACAGCCCGTGCCGTAGGTGCTCTCGCTGCCGTTCGCGCGCAGGAACGACAGCGCCGCGACGACCGCCGGGTCGTCCGCGGGCACGCCCGCTTTCAGCAACGTCAACAGCGACAGCGCCGTCTGACCGCCGAAGTGCGTGCCTTGGTGCTGGCTCCACGAGCCGTCGACGAGCTGCGTCGCGCGCAGGTACTCGACGCCGCGGTCGATCGCCTTGTCGATCTCTGGCTGCAGCGCGAGCTTCTCCGCGGTGCTCGGCGGGGGCGTCACGATCGCTGCGCCGGCGACGCTGAAGTCGGCGCGGGGAGCGGGGGGCGGCTGGTCGACGATGCCCCAGCGCTCCTTGCGGTCTGCGCCGAGCAGCAGCAGCCGGAAGCCCGCCAGCCGCTCGCCGCAGCAGTCCGTGCGGTTCCACAGCGTGACCTGGTCGATCGGGACTTCGCGCCCGAGGTCGAGCTCCCACCACGGGTTGGCCTCTTCCCCCGTGTGGCTGACGGAGCCTGCCGCGTGGTCGCCCGCCGTGCGCCCGTCGATCGCGCGTGCGGCCGCGGAGTCGCCGTGCAGCGACGACTGGCTCGCGGTCCCCTCCGGCGCGAGGTTCTGCCCATCGACGACGGCCCAGACCTCGGCGAGCTGCAAGATGCGCCCCGGGCCCGACAGCTCGACTCGCACGTAACGGGCGGGCACCGAGCGCTTCTGCGCGGCGACGGGCGGGGCCAGCGCGGCGAGCGCGGCAGCGAGCGTGCAGAGGACGAGGCGCGACATCGCCGCGGATGGTAACGCGGAGCGCAGCAGCTTGCCGCGCCCCCGGCGCCTCTCGCTCACTGGTAGCTGATCGTGACGCCGTTCGTGAAGTTCGAAGTCGCGCTACCGCCCACCGAGTCGCGGTACCACGCCTGGTAGTTCCAGGTCTGGCCCGCGCTCACCGCGACGAGGCCGCTCGGCGTCGGCGTGCGGGTGAGGTCGAGGCGCAGCTCGAAGGCCCCCGCCGCGCCAGAGTTCTTGATCTGACCCGGGCCGACGTAGCGGCCGATCGCTCCGCCGAGGCAGAGGATCCCCTGGCTCCCTCCGGGCTGGTTCACAGTGCCCTGGGTTTGGCTGGTGAGGAAGAACCCGAAGGCGTTGCTCGGCAGCGCGGAAGCGCGCAGCAGCACATCGTTGCTCGCCGCGACCGGGACCCCCGTCGCGCCGATCGCGCCGGGGTTGCCCGTCGAGTTCGCCACCGCGGCACAGTAGCTGCTGCCGACGGGGCCCGCGAAGGTCGTCACCACGAAGTTGTCGTAGACCGTGAAGACGTTCGCAGGGCCCGAGACCGACGCGAACAGGTCACACAGCCCGAGGCTCGTGAGGCCGACGAGCGGGTTCGCGAAGTTGCCCTGGAACGTGAGGACGCCGTCGAAGTACATCTCGACGACCCCCGCCGCGTTGTCGACGTCGATGCGCACCGTCGTCCAGATGTTGCCCGGCGAGCCCGCGCGCGTCGCAGGGGGCGACGGGAACAGCGCCTGGAAGAACGGGTGGGTGTTGTTGCTCCCGTGCCCGAGGTAGCTCGGGTGGGTCGCGGGGATGGTGCCGATGTCGGTCTCGCCGTTCGGCAGGTGCGCGAGGTCGCGGTACCACCGGTAATCGGAGGCGGTGTCGCCGTCGCCGTCGAATGCGAAGTGCACGCCGCTGCCCGACACAGGGCTGAAGATCGAGTTGAAGGTGACGCCGTCGCCGCCGACGCCGATGTGCGCGTGCTCGGTGCTGGGCCCGAACGTGTCGAAGTTCATCCACACGTCGACCTCGAGCCGGTAGAACGGCGCGCTCACCGGCGTCGTGTGGAAGAGGGTCCACGCGTCCGTCGCGGTCGCGGCATCGTTCGCTGTCAGCCGCAGCCCGCGCGCCGTGCCCGGCGCCGAGCGCGGCGCGAGCGGTAGGCCCGCGGAGACGTAGTCCCACGCGAACGTCTGCGTGCCGTCTGGGGAGGAGTCGTCGACGATCACGTAGTTCGCGCGCGAGTCGACCTCGAAGGTGTCCGAGATCACGACGGTCTGCGCCGCGGCGGAGGCGGCCGCGCAGGGCAGGAGCAGGGCCCGGAGGGAGCGGGAGACGTGCAGCATGGGGGCGAGGGTAACCCGCTGGCGCCTGTACGCACAGCGCGCGCACCGGACTGCGCACAGGGGCCCAGTGTTCCGCGCTGAGGCACGGGGTAGCCTCGCTCCATCGTGGGAGCCCGCCGAACTGAACCGCGGACGCTCGTCGGGCGCCTGGCGCTGGCCACGGCCGCCCTGCTGGGCGCTGGGGCGGGCCTCGGCGCGGTGACGTTCGTGTACGGGGAAGGGGCGTCGTACCTCGTCGACAACCCGGCGAGCTGCGCCAACTGCCACGTGATGCAGGCGCACTACGACGGCTGGCTGGCGTCCAGCCACAAGGACGTCGCGACCTGCAACGACTGCCACCTGAGCCCGCACCCGATCGGCAAGTGGGTGACCAAAGCGGACAACGGCTTCTTCCACTCGCTCGCGTTCACGACCGGGCAATTCCCCGATCCCATCCGCATCAAGCCGCGCAACCGCGCGGTGACGCAAGCGGCGTGCCTGAAGTGCCACGCCGATGTGTTCCATCCGAGCGGCGCGGCGGACCCGTCGCTGCTCTGCGTGCACTGCCACACGGACGTCGGCCATGCCCACCGCTGAATCGAACCCTCCCGTGTCCGCCGTTCGCGCCCGACGGCGGGGCGCCTCCCGCGTCGGTCTGGTCCTCGCCTTCGGCGCCAGCGCCGTCGCCGTCGCGCTCGTGTCGTGGGTCTTTGTACGCATGCTCGAGCGCAAGCGAGAGGCGCGCGCGCCCTACTTGAAGCTCGCCGAGGTCAGCGAAGTCAGCACCGATCCGCGGCCGTGGGGCGCGAACTTCCCGCACCACTACGAGGCGTACAAGCAGACCGCTGGGGACCGCTTCTACGGGGGCAGCAGCGCGCTGCCCGAGTCGAAGCTCGACCAGCATCCGTGGCTGCGCCGGCTCTACGCGGGTTACGCCTTCAGCCTCGACTACCGCGAGGCGCGCGGGCACGCGTACATGCTGTACGACCAGGGCGTGACGGAGCGCGTCACGAAGAAGCCGCAGGCAGGCGCGTGCTTGCACTGCCACGCGTCGACCAACGTGCTCTACCGCAAGATCGGGCGCGAGGCGCTCGGGCGCCCGAGCGACGAAGCGGCGCTCGCCGCGGAGTTCGACATGGAGGCCGTGATCCGCGGCTTCGAAGAGCTCAGCACTCGCCCGTATGGCGAGGTCCAAGCGCTCTTGCAGTCGATGCCCGACGGCACCCGCGACGGCGCGACGGGACCGTTCCCGCAGCCCCCGCGCGGCGGCTTCACCGGCGAATTCGCGGGGCACCCCGTCGCCCACCCAGAAGGCACGGTCGGCGACATGCACCCGGTCAGCTGCGTCGATTGTCATGACCCCGGCAACATGGCGATCCGGGTCACGCGGCCGGGTTTCGTGCGCGGGATCCGCGCGCTCGCGGAGAGCGACGCTCCGGTGCCGCACATCCCGAGCATCGAGCGCTGGCGCCGCTCGGACCGCGGCCGCCCCTACGACCCGAACGAAGACGCCACGCGCCAGGAGATGCGCTCGTTCGTCTGCGGGCAGTGCCACGTCGAGTACTACTGCGCGACCAAGGACATCCTCCAGTTTCCTTGGGGCAAGGGCCTGCGCATGGAGGACATGGAGGCCGTCTGGGAGGAGAATACCTTCCCCGACGGTTCACCGTTCGCGGACTACAAACACGGCGAGACCGGCGCGCGCACCTTCAAGGTGCAGCACCCCGAGTTCGAGCTTTGGAGCCAAGGGGTGCACGCGCAGAGCGGCGTGAGCTGCGCGGACTGCCACATGCCGTACGAGCGCGTCGGTGCAATGAAGCTCTCGAGCCACGACGTCAAGAGCCCGATGGAACGCGTCGATGTCGCCTGCCAGACGTGCCACCACGTGCCCGAGCAGGACCTCAGGGCGCGCGTGGAGGGCATCCAGGCCCGCACGCAGGACCTCATGGCGCGCGCGGGCAACGCGCTCACTGCGATGCTGGACGCCATCCTCGAAGCCAAAGCCGCGGGCGCGACGGAGGCGGAGCTGGCCCCGATCCACGCGCTGCAGCGCAAAGCGACGTGGCGCCTCGACTTCGTCTCCAGCGAGAACTCGCGCGGCTTCCACGCGCCGCAGGAGTCCGCGCGCATCCTCGGCGAGTCGATCGACTACAGTCGCCAAGCGGAGGCTGCGGCGCTACGCCTGCGCGCGGGCGCAGCGCCGGCGACGTCGGGACTGCCGCGCGAGGGTGTGCTCGGTGTGTCGCGGCCGGGGGATGCTCCGCCCAAGTAAGTCGAACGGTGCGTCGAACGGTACCAGGCACGAGTTGGCGGCGCGGTCAGCGTCGAGCGCGCGCAAGCGCGCTCGACGCTGACCGCGCCGCCAACTCGTACCTGGTACCGTTCGACTCAGAACCGCGTTGTGGGGCTGCGGTGGCTCGCGCCGTGGGGAGGGCGTGCCGCTCGACTCAGTCCACAGCGACGGCCAGGAGGATCACCTCCTCAGTGCCCTCCGCGCTCGCCAGGGTCTCCCAGATGCCGCCGAGCGGCGTGAGGCGCGCGTCGCGCAGGAAGAACTCCACACGCAGCGCCGACTCGCCGATGCGGCTGCGCGGGCCGCGGTGGACCCCCGCGACGTGGCGGCTCGCCGGCGCGACGGTCGCGCTGAAGCGCGGCGCGTCCGCGGCGGGGATCGCCGCCGGCTGCGTCACCGGCACCCGCACCTCCAGCGCGACGCGCTCTGCGCGCGCGGTGACCCGCGCCTCCGGCGGCCCCGCGGCCGCGACGCCGAAGTCCGCGAGCCGCGCCAGGAGCTCTGCGCGCGCCGCGGGGCGCGCGGCCTCTTCGTCAGCCAGCGCGAAGTCGACGGCGAGCGTGACGTAGTGCGCCTCGGGCCGCGTGACGATCTGCCAGCCGTTGTCCGGCAGGCGCAACGCGTGCGCGTGGTTCTGCTCGAGCGTCGAGACCATCGTCTCAGGCAAGTCGAAGAAGGCGCTGGCGACGACCGCACGCGGCTCGACCCGGTCGATGCGGAACTCGAGGCCCGCGTCCGGGACTTCGAGCTTGCGCCGCAGCGGGAAGCGCACGCCGTCGACCTCCTGCCAGTCCGAGTAGGTCTCCTTGAGCCGGATCTCGCCCTCCGCCGGGCGCAGCATCTCCTGCTCGTAGCGCACCGGCAGGAACGTCTCTTCGTCGATCCACAGGACGTCGGGGTCGGGCTTGCGCCGCTCGGCGACGACGGCCAGGCCGAGCTCGGGCGCGGTCCGCGGCGTCAGTACGATGCGCACACAGGGCCGGCCTTCGACGACCGCGCGTCCGCCGAGGTTGACCTCGCTGTAGAGCGACGCCCAAGGCCGCGGCCGGCCCGGCGTAGCCGCGTTGCGGTGCAGCGCGAAGCGCCGCAGGTCCGCGGCGGCGTGCCAGTCGAACTTCGCGACGCCGACGTCGGACCAGGCTTCCCAGGACACACGCCCATCGACCCCGAAGAACACCGGGTCGGACTCCCCGAACTC
>Ga0169931_10006155_pt1 | contig 18177 bp, 18 predicted proteins | sample Kivu_15m_20L_FD_129675 | JGI IMG/M metagenome (GOLD analysis project Ga0169931, IMG submission 129675) | Freshwater microbial communities from Lake Kivu, Western Province, Rwanda to study Microbial Dark Matter (Phase II) - Kivu_15m_20L... | ecosystem: Environmental > Aquatic > Freshwater > Lake... | reverse complement strand
TGACAATTTGAATGCCATTTGTTCGCCTGTGTGCGCCCTTAAACCCTTGTGTTGCATCCATACTTGCATCCAAATGCTCTAATAGTTGAGTTGCTACTGCCCTATGTTTGCGGTCAGGACTGAGACAGATGCCTGATTAGGTGCTGTCATCTTATGGTCTGTGGTTCTAGAGTTCTTTTGTCGCACCGTTAGAAACTTGAACTCGATAAGAATCCAAATTACCTTTAGCCATGCCTAAGAGATGTGATGTCTTAATCATCGGGGCCGGAGTTGTCGGATTATCTACTGGAATCGCTCTCCTTCAAAACCGCCCAAGCCTAAAAGTGATAGTTGCAGATAAAGAAAAAAATATCGCCTTGCATGCAAGTGGGCGTAACTCAGGAGTAATTCATGCAGGTTTCTATTACTCACCGGACTCCTTAAAGGCAAGACTCTGCCGCGATGGGAATTTTGAACTCAGAAAATTAGCGAAGAAATACGGAATCCCTGTTAAAGACGTTGGAAAAGTTGTCGTCACGCGAAATGAAAATGAAGACTCGCGACTGAATACTCTCTTTGAACGTGGAATTGCAAATGGTGTAGAACTAGAAATTTACTCTGGAGAAAAGTTGAAGGATTTTGAACCGTTAGCGATTACACATAATAGATTCATGTGGTCACCAAACACTGGAGTTTCAGACTCAATATCGATAGTTAAGGCTATGCGAGATGAGTTTGTTGCTTTGGGTGGTGGAATCCAATTTGAATCAAAGGTGAACTTAATGGAGTCCGGGGGCGAAATTGTTGATTTTGGTAATCAATTTACCTTCAATCATGTAGTTAATGCTGCTGGAGCGCAGGCCGACAGAATTTCAAGATCGGTCGGCGTTGGAACCGAGTATGCGATGTTGCCATTTATGGGTGTCTACCGAGCGACTAGTGAAAAGAGCCTTCCTTTACAAAGGCTCGTATATCCTGTTCCTCACCCAACCAATCCATTCCTTGGAGTTCACTTTACTTTAACGATAGATGGTAAAGTTAAAATTGGACCAACAGCAATTCCAATTGCAGGGCGTGAACAATATTCATTTACAGAAGGTTGGTCTGGTTCGGATATTGCTCAAGCACTAAAGGGAATGAAGTCCTTGATTACGGGCAAATCTCATGACTTTGGAACTATTCTTAAGAGTGAATGGCCAAAAATCTTTCAAAAACTTTTGGTAAAGGAGTCAATCGAGCTCGTTCCCTCTGCCAGATTAGTTCGTGATTGGCACAGGAAACCTCCTGGCATCCGTGCCCAATTAGTACATCTTCCAACCGGAAAATTGGTACAAGACTTCATCGTAATGAAGCAGAGCAACACCTCACATGTATTGAATGCTGTTTCACCTGGATGGACAAGCTCAATACCGTTTGGACGTTTTATTGCAGAGAACTACATTCTCTAGCTGATCAGACATTACATACTTCAATACCATCAAGGTTTAGACTCTTGGGGAGGTTAAGCCGCTTAGGATGAAGCAGTAAGAACTCGGAGCAAACTAGTAAGTTACAAATTACTACAACCTAACGCCAAATCAAATAAATTCTGTCCAGGAATAAAGGATATTACATCCTATACTTATTACATGAATAGGGAAATAGTCAAAGAAATACATCGCAAGTACATTCGTCTCATTGCTAACACTACCGGAATCCTCGAAAAACTTTTTTTTGAACCCAAGCTTCAGAAAGAATTGCAAAAATTGATGAATGGGCAAAGGGAACTTTTGATAATAGATGTCGGAGCGAATCGCGGTCAAAGCATTAGGCTCTTTAATAAGCTTTTTTTAAGTCCGCTCATTTATGCATTTGAACCATCAGAAGAAGTATTCAGCAAACTAGAAAGAAATTGTAGAGGATTACAAAATGTAAGACTCTACAGATTGGGTCTTGGAGCAACGATAGGGACAGCAACTTTTTATCAGTCTGCGCTCGACGAGACATCATCTTTCGTCTACCCGAATACCAAGTCCAGTTACTTTAGATTTAAAAAGCTCGCATTACTGTCGAAGAAGAGAAATATTTTCCGTGAAGTCCATGCCCAAATGGTAACTCTCGATTCATTCATTGGCAGTTCCAATATCCCAAAGGTTGATTTGCTCAAAATCGATGTTGAAGGTCTAGAACTTGAAGTGCTAAAAGGCGCAACCAATTGCCTTGAGGCGGGAATTGTTACATTTATTCAATTCGAACGGCATGAGGATAAAATGAGGAGGAGTCAAACCTTCGAGATATATTCACTTCTCCAAAGTTTGGGTTTTAAGAGGATCATAAGTATCAAACACAGTTTTGGAAATTTTTATGAAGACATTTGGGCACTGAACACCAATTAATGCTTATTTTCTTAAATAATAAATTGAGAATAAGTTAGCATTCCAAGAATTTAATCTAAAGGGGAATCTATACACTCTTACCGCCCCCGTTTTCGAAGATGTCTTTAATGAAGAAACTAGAAGCCTGATAAGTCGTACGATGTTCCATGTAGTGAGTGATTTTGGAGTTTCTCCTATTAGACAATTTTGTCATTTTTCTTTCGACCGTTATCTTGCGCATAAAATTAAAGAACAACCCAGGTTCGCATGGCAAATAAATTACAGCAGTACCTCCAGGCTTGAGTACACGGTAAATTTCTGAAATCGCAACCTCAGGATTTGGGACATGTAATAACACGCATGTAACGATGACGTGATCAAAGCTCGAGTCTGGAAACGTTAGGGAAAGTACATCTTCCTTTTGGATAACAATATTGGAATTAGACTGACTCGGTAAACAACTTATGTCAAGGTCTGTCATGTAATACCGATGGAACTTATTTCTAACGAACTCTAGATGTTGCCCCGCGCCGGATCCCACTTCCAATATATCAGGCATTTTTTTGTATTTTGAATTTCCATTTCTTTATGAATAAACTTCCATAAAAATCCACATGACCCTGTGCCAAATAAATCAGCATAAAGATGCTTGTAATATCTTTCAAGGATTGATTTGTATTCAAATACCTTTGAATTAATCAAGATTCCACCCGGTAATCAGATTTGATTTTGAATAAACCAATAAGTTGCTTAAATGCTATGAGCGGAAGTTTGCTTGTTGGGACTCCCCTACTTGCACCTGCAGCTCTTTTTCTGTGTTGAATGTACGTGTTCTTGATTTCAAAATTAGCCAGAATAAATCTGATTATCAATTCAGAAGTCACTAAAGTCTCTAATCGAACAACTTTTGGTAATGCGACCTCTAGTGAGGTTCTTTTCATAAGCACATACGCAGCATTTATATCGATGAGAGGAAAATTAAATAAAAATGAAACTGCTTTGTTCCAAAAAAAAGAAGTAACGCGCCTGATAAATGGATCCTGCCGACCCATTTTCACTCCACGCACGACGTCAAAACCGTCTCTCTTTTCCCAAAGAATCCAGAAATCTTCCGCTACATACTGCCCGTCCGAATCTGTGAAAAAAACCCAATCGGTTTCCGGCTCCGACAACAATCTTTTTGCGGCATTTCCAAAGCCATCGGGTTTCTCACGAAAATTAACCTTCAAATTTGAGTGTTGGAGACGTAAGTTATTCAATATCGCAATTGTGCCGTCCGTACTACCACCATCCTCTACAAGCACTTGGCTTCCGTGGGGTAGATTGTCACAAATTCGAAGCCAATCAGTCACAACTTCCTGGATGACTTCAGTCTCGTTTAAGACGGGCAGACAGATTGTCACAGTTTCGCTCATGTTCCTCCCCTACAATAGTATCCCAAGCGTTGCAGATTAATGTTGAGAAGTGGTACCAAACGGCTCAATATTTTTCGCACCTTGGTTGACTCAATCAATTTAGTGGTCATACTGATGGGAGAAGTTGCGTAATGGAAAAAGTTCTAGTTACTGGGGGAGCCGGATACATCGGCTCGGTTTTGGTTGGCGAATTACTTGACCTCAACTACGAAGTTTCAGTCCTTGACAATTTTTCTTATCAGGAAAATAGCCTTGCACTTCACTATTTAAACTCGAATTTTTCTGTCATTAACGCGGACATTAGAAATGAAGATTTACTGAAGGGAGTGTTGCCAAAATTTGACTGGATCATTCCTCTTGCGGCAATTGTTGGAGCTCCGGCATGTAATCGCGATCCTCTTGCCGCTAAAACAATAAATGTGGATTCTTCATTAACCTTGTTTAAATTAGCCCCAAAACACGCACGAATCATAATGCCAACAACAAATAGTGCCTACGGAACCACACCAACCGGTACAATTACGACCGAACTTTCGGAGCTTAAACCAATATCAACATACGCAAAGCATAAAGTCGAAGTCGAGAATGCTCTTATGGAACGTGGAAACGCTGTGAGCTTTCGTCTTGCAACAGTTTTTGGAATGTCACCTCGAATGCGTCTTGATTTACTCGTCAATGATTTAGTAAATAGGGCAATTAAGGACAAGTCTGTTGTTTTATTCGAGCCACACTTTATTAGAAACTTTATCCATGTGAGGGATGTCTCTAGAGCAATTGTTTATGCAATGCAAGAGTGGAAATTATTTTCGGATCAAATTTTCAATGTAGGTTTGAGTTCAGCAAATGTCTCAAAAGTTGATTTATGTCGAAGAATTCAACGTTATATTCCTGAATTCGTTTTCACGGAAGCAGAATTGGCAAAGGATCCAGATCAAAGAAACTATTGGGTATCGAACGATAAAATTGAAGCCACCGGCTTTAGATGCACTGTAGATCTGGATGCTGGTATTCAAGAGTTAAAAAAGGGTCTTATAAATCTCAGAAATTTTCGCTACGGAAATGTTTGATAGATGAAAGTCTTAGTTACTGGAGGCAGCGGTTTCTTAGGTAGGCATTTAGTGCCACTGCTCAAAGAAAGATACCTAGTAAGCGTTGTTTCAAAGAGTGATTATGACCTAACAAAGTTTGAGGATACTTGGGAATGTTTACAAGAGCACAAACCGGACGTGGTGTTTCACCTCGCGGCGCTCAGTGGAGGGATTGGCGCGAATCTTGCAAGGCCAGCAGAATTTTACTTTGTAAATACTTTATTGATAGCTAACATGTTCGAGAGTGCTTCGAAACTAGGAGTAAAAGATATAATTGTGCCGATTGGTGGCTGCTCATATCCGTCAAATGCGATTTCACCGATAGGCGAAGATCAAATGTGGTCAGGATTTCCTCACGGAGCTAGTGCTGCTTATTCCTCTGCAAAGAAAATGGCCATAGTTGCTGGGGAAGCTTATAGGACAACCGGATTGCGTAGTTCAATTTTAGTACCAGGAAACATGTATGGTGAGTATGATAATTTTTCATTAGAGGATTCTCATGTGATTCCGGCAATAATTCGAAAAGTTTATGAAGCTAAAGTAGCTAGAAAAAGTAGAATAGTAATGTGGGGATCAGGAACTCCCACACGTGACTTTGTTTATGCCGGAGACGTTGCCAGTGTATTGATCGAATTTGTAGAGAATAATAGATTTGTTGGACCTTTAAATTTATCAAGTGGAACGTCTATTTCCATCCGTGAAGTCACAGAGCTTGTTTGTAAAATCATGGGATACGCTGGGGAGGTCTATTGGGATTCAGATAAACCCGATGGGCAATTAGTTAAGGTTTTTGATGTATCCAAGATGAAAACTTTTGGGTACTCATGTGAAACATCCATCGAGGATGGACTAGAGAAAACAATTGATTGGTTTGTTGAGAACTACAATTCAGTAAATCTAGTGCGACTATGAAAATCGGATTAATTGGACATAAAGGTTTTCTTGGTCAAGCGTTCCTACATGAATGGTCTCATTACGGGGATATTGTTTGCCTTGACCGAAATGATGACATTGTTAAGCTGGATGGTTGCAAGGTAATCATTAATGCTAACGGTAACTCCTCTAAAGTAGTGGCTGAACGTGACCCACTTTTTGACTTCACCTCGAACGCCCTCTTCCCCTTAAAGGTGAGCCTTTTTTCCAAACACAACGATTCACTTTTGATCCATATTTCCAGTGCGGAAGTTGAGAATTCTAGCCACGACACTTTAAACGATAAGAGCGTAATTGAGTTATTAGCGATGAATACAAACTATGGCTTCTCCAAAGCTGTTGGAGAGAGTGTGGTTCAAAGATACGCAGAGAATTGGATGGTAATTCGCCCTTCCGGCTTAATCGGCAAAGGAATGTACAAGGGGCCAGTTTATGACTTGATTAATAAGGAACCCCTGTGGGTAAATCCCGAAAGCACATTGAGCCTAATGGGCACAGAGACAACGGCAAAGCTAACCTACCAGTTAATGCTTGGCCACCTATCAGGGGCAAGAGAGAATCAAACTTACAATCTTATGAGCAAACATCCCCTTTCAGTGGTAGAGATTGCCGACCGACTAAATGTAAAAGTTGAAGCTCGTCCTAACTTGCCGATTTATCATGCACGAATCGGTTCTCAGCAGAACATTGATCCAAGGTTAATTCCTAGCACCGAAGAAGAACTATTCAAGTACATGAGAGCGATGATTTAAGTGTCTACAAGATTAGTAATATTCGATAGAGACAAAACTCTAATTGAAGATAATGGGTACACATTCAAAGTTTCTGATCTGAAATGGAGGCCCGGAGTTATCGAATTACTAAGATATCTATCAATTATGCAAGTTGACTTAGCCGTGGCGACTAATCAGTCAGGTATTGGTCGAAATTATTTCACGACATCTCAAGTAAATGAATTTCATTTAGAAATGAGCTCATATTTGAGCAGAATTGGTATTCCAGAAATGACATTCTTTGTATGTCCCCATGACCCAACAAAGACAAATTGTCAATGTCGTAAACCTAAACCAGGCCTACTAATTGAGGCTATGAATTATTATGGCGTAAGGTGTGACGAAACAATTTTTGTTGGAGATAAATTGACTGATGCTCAAGCTGCTTCAAGCGCTAAGGTAGACTTTGTTTGGGTATCCGATTCACCCCAATGGTCAAATGAGCTGTTGAGGATGTTGAAGTGATAACAACCTCAGTTACACCTCTTCGCGTAAGTTTTTTAGGAGGTGGCTCAGACTATGCAGAGCATTTTTTGAATGGATACAAAGGTTTTGTTTTTGGAACCACAATAAACTTATATGTTTATGTTTCCGCTATTCGTAATAGTAAAATTTCTGGCAAAAAGTATAAAATTTCATATCGAGAATTAGACGAATGTGATGAAGTAGAGGAAATAAAACACCCAGTCGTTAAAGCTTGTCTTCAAAAGCTTAATTGGGATGGAGGCGGTCTTCACATTTCAACAATGTCAGATGTTCCCGCAGGCACAGGTTTGGGAAGTTCATCAAGTTTTACTGTTGGGTTACTACAAACGATTTATTCGCTTCAAGGTGCCATGGACGTTAATCCACAGAAATTGGCAGAGGAGGCAATAAATATTGAGAGGCGTCACTTAAATGAGGCGGGTGGGATTCAAGATCAGTTGCACGCTTCATTCGGAGGATTATCAGCTTACGAAATTTCGGGTGGTGGAATACTCCATCTCAGTGGCATCGCTACAGAAAAAGTTAAGTATTTGTCCCAAAGCATGTTTTTGGTTTCTGTTGGAACCCCAAGGAGCTCTGCTATTCAGGCAGAAAAATGGATCGCGATAGCCCAATCTCAACCCAATCAGGAAAGCCTCGATTCGTTGAGTAAGATTGCTGAAGAAACGTACAGTAATTTTCAAAGAGCTAAGAACGGACCCAGATCTTTGGAAATTTTGGCAAATGCAATGAACGAATCTTGGGAAATTAAAAATAGTTTGGCAAAGTCTGCAAACCATGAATTGGGGCTTGTTGAGACAATGATTCAACGAGGCATATCTGCAGGTGCTATAGCGGGCAAACTTTGTGGTGCTGGTTCATCGGGCTTTGTCCTTTTTCTGGTACCAATAGAGCGACAAAAGAAATTCCTTTCCATTCTCTCGCAGGACAATCCAAAGCAGATTCAAGTTGAAAGTCGAGGAAGTTGGCTTGCCAAACTATGTTGACTTTGGAAATAAAAGTTTCTCCACAACTTCAACAATTATGTGATAAGAAATTAAGTGTAATTCCTGTATATGTTGTGTATTATTACTCTGTATTTGGAGAGCTCTGTCTGCTTCTTGTACCATCAAGCCACCCTTACGAGTAAATGCAATTGTTCTCAATCCGAGTTTCTTTCCCGCCTGTAATGCCTGAATGCAGTTCTTTGAGCTACCACTGGTACTAATTGCGATTAACACATCTTTTTCTTTTCCTAGTGCTTCCACTTGGCGTGAGAAAACGGTATCAAAGCTGTAATCATTCGAGTGGGCAGTAAGGAAGGATGTGTCAGTGCTTAAAGCTATAGCGGGGAGCCCTAAACGAATAACTTCTTTTGAAAAACTGTTCATAAACTCCGCCGCAAAGTGTTGGGAATCTGCGGCACTTCCTCCATTTCCACAAATAAGAAGTTTATGACCCCCTTTGAAACACTCGTGTATCTCTGAGCAAATCGCAAGTATGTCCTCATAATAAGAAATTTCAAACTGATCCAGGAGTTTTCTAACTTCAAGTATCCTTATACTAATTTCCTTCATCAAAATCTAACCACCCCCAATTTAATTCCGCTGCGCAGACTTGCTCCATAGCGAAGGCCAATTATCGCACACTTTGTGTATATTTCATGTATGAAGCAACCTATTAATAAAGATGAAAAATTAGAGCTGTCTAAAGAGAAGAGAACCATAACTTTTTTTCCTAGCTATCGGTACTTGAGAAACACGGCTGTGTTTATTTGCCTCATGATTTCTCTGGTGCAAGGCGCTGGATGGAATCTAATTTCAGGAGCGACAGGCTTAGACATAAGCGCAATTTGGTTGCTAGGCGAAAGTATTCGAGATGGTCGTATGGCTGATGCCGGGTACATCACGGTCTATGGTCCTTTGGGATTCTTAGATTGGACCTTTTTAGCCGATGGAAAGCTACTCTTTTTTTCTATCTCATTTAGAATAATTGCCACGACAGCCACGTTTTGGGTCTTGCTACAAATGCTAAATCTTTCGAGAAGTAATGAAAAGGTGAATGCAATCTCTGCGCTTCTTATCTCTACACTTATTTGTACTTCACTTTCACCAGCAGGAGCGATAAGTGTTTCGTTTTTGATTATGTCGATCATGGTCATGTTTAGAAGAATAACTATCCGCCATAAGACATACCTGATGATGGCTGTATTGGTTTCGATCTTATTCTTGATCAAATTACTCTATTTCGTATTCGCATCAGCTGCTTTGACATTTATCATTTTCAAAGCGAATACTGAACCCTCCAGAACCAAAGCACTAAGTTTCCTAAAAATTGTTCTGACTTGCATTTCAGCCACCATGTCGTTGGCGATATTTCTTACTTTTTCACCAAAGTCCTTTTTTACATGGCTAATTGGCTATGCGGAGATGTCTAGAGGTTACACTGCTATGTACGCCGAGGAAGTAGGTAGGTTATGGGAGTACCCTGCTTTTTTCTTGTTAACTGTAACAATTATTCTGTCCATGAAATTGAGCAAGTTACAAATTAAGGATATGTTGTACGCCTTGCTCTTGCTTTATTTTGCGTTTCGCTACGGGTTTGTGCGCCATGATGGCCACTCTATTTTCACGTTCACTGTTGTTCTAGCTGTATGCATGTCCATGCTTTTTCTAGCGAATAATGCCCTTAACCAAATACTCCTGGTATGCACCATCGCTTGCTATATAATAGTAAAGAATTTCTCAGTCTTGACTTTTCTGGATTTCACTTCGCGCGTCAATTCATTTGCTACACACATCAAATTAGTAGATAACCGATTCTTTCAGATGAAAATGAATGAGAATGAAACAAAGTTAATCCAAGAGCTTGCAATACCAACAAATTTTGTTGAAACTATAGGCAACTCCAGCGTTACAATTCTTCCACTCCCGGAAACTATACCTAATTCATTTCTGTTTGAGTTAGTCTATCCTCCACAGCCCCAACTCTTTGCCGCGTACACGAATTGGCTTGATTCTCAAAACAAAGAATGGATCAGAGGTGAGGATGCACCAAGATTTTTACTAGAAAGGGGTCCGCTTACAATCGATGGACGCTATCCTTCTTGGGACAGTCCAAGTTTCCAGGTAGAGAAATTCTGTAACTATGTTACGATTCAAGAGTCCGAAAAGTGGTTGCTGTCTGAGAAACTTCTTCAACCACGCTGTTCCTCGGAAAACTCTGAGTTTATCAAGAACGAACACGGAAGTTTCACGGTTTCGGCCGGCGAAAATGAAATGATTGTGGCGCAAATAGACTACGCCCCTTCGATAATGAGTCAGATTTTAGGTACATTTTTCAAAGACACTACTGTTCCTATGGTTATTATCGATGGGAATTCTTATAGGTTTATCCCGAAAAATTCAAGGGGAATATTGCTTGCAGTTGGAGCCGAATTTGATAGAGATGGAGTGTGGAGCCTTGGTAGCACTCACCAATTTCAGTTTGATAGTAGTGTGAAAGTTAAATTGTTCAGAATTCAAATAGTAAGAAACTGACTTAATCAGGTTTTTAATTTGGAACTCTTTTGAACCTTCCTATTATCGTCCTCCGGGTACTGGGAAAACCAATTTTGAAAGACAATTCCCGAGATTAATTAAGTCCGAAATTTCACAAAAAATATACATTAATTGAAGGGATCTGCGGCCCACGCTGCAAAAGGTTCATAATTTGGCCACAATTCTGGGGAAGTTTCAATTGTTGAACCACTATCAGGCGGAATCTGTGCATTCACCCAATCCTTTACTCGAATTGGATTTCCCGATCCGACGTTAACTATTTCTTGATCGCAACCCTCTCTCAAGATTTTCAATATAGCGAATGTAGCATCTTGCACTGATATGAAGTCTCGGATTTGCATCCCGTTAGTGAGTAGTTGTAGGGGTGCACCTACCTTGATCGCCCTTTGAATTGATGGATAAAGCGAAGTTGCATTCTGATTTCCTCCATATAAATAAAAAAAGCGACCCCAAGCATAAGTAAAAATTCGCGTTTTCTTAAGAGATTGAAGAAACTGCAAAAGTTGTATCTTGGCATGACCATAAGCAGTGGTGGGTTGCGCAACACTTGAAGTTGATAAAGCCCCTTCTCTCAGACCATATTCAAGGCAAGTACCTGATACAAATATCGCTTCAATCCCAGCATCGACAGCGTTTAGAACTAATTGTTTATGTGCACCCACTTGCCTTAAATGCACCTTTGATTCGTAGTTTGGTAATCCATTCCAAGCCAAATGGACCAATTGCGAATAACCAACAAGATCCTTAGAACTTGGAATCTGGAATTCGGCTAGGTTAAAAAGGCACTCCAGCACTTTCTTTCCACTTCGAAAAATCCCATTTCTTGCGAGTACATCAAAGCTTTCCCCTTGGCTCGCCAAAACGTTTACAAGCTCAGATCCAAGAAAACCAGTGCTACCCGTTATCAAAAGAGTCATTTGATTCTAAATAACTTTGGAATTGCCACAAGGTACTCTGTTTTGGATGACAACTCTGGTACTAATAACTCCATGATTTCACGAGACAGATTCCAAGGAAGAATTATAACTACATCTGGATCGGAGTCAACTAAATTCTTCAAACTAACAATAGGTATACAAGATCCAGGTAAGTACTTTCCTTGTTTGTGTATATTCGCATCAGCGACTGATTCAACGATGTCCTCTCGAATCCCACAGTAGTTTAATAGCGTATTTCCTTTTGCAGCCGCGCCATACGCCGCAATTTTTTTCCCAGATTTCTTTGCTTTGATTAGGTACTCTAACAGTTCATTCTTTACTGCCTGGTACTTTAGTGGAAAAGTTCTATAAGTGTCCAAATCTTCCAGTCCGTATTCCTTCTCCTCGCTTATGATCCTTCTGACATTCTTACTTGCTTCAAACCCGCTCTCTGACTTCGAAAGATAAATTCTTAAACTACCCCCGTGTGTATCTAATACTTCGGCATCAAACAAATTGAGTCCGTGGCGCTCAAAAAGAGGAATCAGTGCAACTAGTGACAGGTAACTATAGTGTTCATGATAAATGGTATCGAATTGAGAAAATTTGATTAAATTTAATAGGTGTGGAAATTCAAAAGTTACTAGCCCGTTATCCTTGAGAAGTATGGCAAACCCAGCTATAAAGTCGTTTATGTCTGGGACATGTGCCAATACATTATTCCCTATCATCAAATCGGCTTTTCCATATTTTGGGACTAGTTCCCTGGCTAATGCCGATGAAAAAAAATTAGAAAGTGTGTTGATTTTCTTGTTGCGAGCAACTTTTGCCGTACTTTCGGTTGGTTCTATTCCCATAACGTTCAAACCGCGACGTTTGAAAATTTCCAGCAAATAACCATCGTTTGAACCAACTTCAATAATTAGGGAATCTTGAGCTAATTTAGTTTTAGGCAAAATATTTTCAACAAATTTTTCACAATGATTTAGCCAGCTTCTTGAAAAACTACTAAAATATGCGTAGTCGTGGTTGAAAAAAATCTCTCTATCAGCGATATCTTGAGTTTGAACAAAATAGCACGCCGAGCAGACAAATACCCGAAGGGGGAAGTGAGCTTCCATTTGGCTCTTTGTATCAATTGTTAAGTAGGAATTTGAAGGAGGCGCGAAGCCTAGGTCGGCAAAGAGTACAAAATCAGTCTTCCCACAAGATCTACATTTCAAAGTAAGTCCTTTCGAGAGCTCACGAATTCGAAATTCTTGTCTCGATCAGACATCCCGGAAATTGGCAGCGGCCACCCAATAGAAAAACAAGGGTCAGCATAATTTAGTCCCGACTCAGCTTCTGGATTGTAGTGACCTGAGTGTAAGTAAAGAACTTGCGATTTCACGGAAAGAGTTTGATAGCCATGTGCAAAGCCTTTTGGTATGTAGAGTGATTCATTCTCTTCTGCTGTAAGAATTACCTCAAATCTCTTGAGGTATGTTGAGGATGTCGGTCGCAAGTCAATGATCACATCGAAAATACTCCCACTCAACACATTGATTAACTTAGCCTCCTCAAAAGGTGGAAATTGAAAATGTAAACCTCTAATCGTCCCGACTTGGAGATTAGTTACAAGATTAATTTGATTAAGCACTCCAAATTCTGACATTTCAAGATTACAATAGAGTTTCTCGAAAACTCCTCTAGAATCTTGAAAAACTAGATTTTTTATTAGGAATGCTCCATCAAATGGGGTTCCGCGTTTAGTAAATTTCAAGCGCCAACTCCAAGTAGTCATTTATTTGGGTTTCTGTTACTAATTGCATATTTTGCTTCTCAAAAAAAAGAGAGTACCACCGTGAGGTTAGCATAATTGATTCTTCAATATCTAGAATTGGCTCCCAACCTATCTGCTTTCTTGCAAGTGAGCTGTCAAGACTCAAAAATTTTGCCTCTTTGTTCGTTGTTTCATCGCTTAAAAGGATTTTGGCTGTTGGATGTAGAGCCACTAGACGGCTCAATACATCTTTCACAGATAAGACACTTTCTGCTTTCGGGCCAAAATTCCATGAATTCAAAGGTCCGGGTGGTCGTGAATCTAAATACTCAGCTGCTGCCATGTATCCAATTAAGGGTTCTAGGACATGTTGCCATGGCCGCGTAGCATCCGGGGTTCGAATTAAGAGTTGACTTGAAATAGCTATTGATCTAAAAAAATCAGGAATTAATCTATTCTCTGACCAATCGCCACCGCCTATGACATTTCCTGCCCTAACAGTTGCAACCTTCATTTGAAGATTTTCACCGAATGCATCGTGAAAAGATGAGGAAATTATTTCTGCACAAGCCTTGCTTGCAGAATATGGATCTGACCCACCAAGAGGGTCACCTTCTTGGAATGGTTTGCCAGATTCATCATTACGATAACACTTATCGCTTGTCACTACGATTACAATTGGATTATTTGAAGCCTTTGTGGCTGACCATAGCAAGTTAAAAGTACCAATGATATTTACATGAAATGTTCTTACAGGATCAGCATAAGACCTTAGAACTAATGATTCAGCTGCCAAGTGAAAAATGTTGTCTGGGTTAATCTCCTCTACACACCTATTTAGTCGCTCGGCATCCCTAATGTCTACAAAGAACTCTTTTGTTAGTGTCTTCGGTATACGCGCAATTTGGTAGAGAGAATCGATTTCTTTGTTCTCTAAAGCCAACCCGTATACCTTCGCCCCCAGTGATTTCAAAATCAATGCCATCCATGAACCCTTAAAGCCGGTGTGTCCCGTTAGAAGAACTCTTCGATTTCTCCAGTATGACTTGCTTATTGCCATATTTTCCACGGAGCTTCATTTGTGTCCCATAATCTTTGTAATTCTTTTAAATCGCGCGGCGTGTCCATCGGCAACCAAAATCCTTCATGAATCCAAGCATTTAACTGACCTTCGCGTGCTAACCTTTGCAGCGGTTCGCGCTCCCAAACGGTGCTTTCCGAATCGACATAAGACAATGCTTTCTTGTCTACAACGAAAAAGCCTCCATTGACCCAAGCTGTTTCGTTATCTGCCTTTTCTTGGAAATCTATCACTTTCTTGTCACTAATCGAAAGTGAACCAAATCTACCCGGTAAGTGGACGGCTGTGACAGTTACTAACGATTTGGATAGCCTGTGTGAATCAAGTAATCCAGAAATGTCCACGTTTGCCAGACCGTCACCATAAGTGAGGCAAAATTCATCATCAACATAGTTTGCTATTCTTTTTAAGCGACCACCCGTCATCGTTTCCAGACCTGTATCTATTATTTGGATCTTCCAAGGTTCTGTACGTTGATTAAGAATTTTGACAGAAGTGTTGAGAATATCTATTTCGATATCACTTGCATGAGCAGCGTAATTCAAGAAATATTCTTTAATCGCATAACCCTTATATCCGGCACAAATGACAAATTGATTTATTCCAAATTCCGAATAGTGTTTCATGATGTGCCACAAAATAGGCTTGTTGCCAATTTGCGTCATCGGTTTCGGAAGGTCCGTCTCGTTTGTAGACAGCCTGCTGCCGAGCCCTCCTGCTAGAATAACGGCTTTCACGTCACCGACACCTTCCCGAACCTAAATTAGAACATTGACTATCAAATACTACAATGTGCTGACGAAATACGGATTGTACTGATTTTGATTAAGATTATAGTAAGGGTCGTGGAGGAAAGTTTCGTACCAGTCCCTTTTGAAAGTATCAATTTCCATTTGTGAAACTGTGCGCCCTCCCGCTTTGGAAGCTCCTTCGTAATGAATGGCCTCGACATAAGGAACAAACGTTGTCCTTAGGCCGCGCAAATAAAGCCTCAAGCAATAATCTACGTCATTATAATTTAGTGCGTATTTCTCCTGGAATCCGCCTAGATCCAAAAAAACTTGCCGATTTGTCAACATGCAAGCACCTGTAACCGCGAGATAATTTCGGGCAACGCTCAAACCAAGCGCGTAACCGTTTGATTTTGCAGGCCACTGATAGTAGGGGTGACCAGGAACCCCATTTAACAGTACCACTCCCGCGTGTTGAATAGTTTTGTTGGGGAAAAGTAACTTTGGTCCCACTGCTCCAACACCATCTCGTTGCGCGAATCCTAAGAGTGTCTCAAGCCAACCGGAATGCATAAATCGAATATCATCATTCAAAATCAATACATAATCACCCTTGGCAGCATTAACTCCGAGATTTATCTTCTCGGATAAATTGAATCTACCACTTTTGTATTCTTGGAATTGGATAACATCGCCTTTGAGCATTTTCTTTAGTTCATTTTGTTGATATTCACTCAAATTTCCGTTATGGGAAATCACCACTTCAATGTTGTGATAAGTATTAAATGTTTTAATGGACTTCAAAACTCCATTGATGTGAAACTCGACGTCTTTGCTAGTAAAGCTCAATGCATTCGCTGTAGGAATCACTATTGATATCAGGGGATTGCCTCTTGGCTTAAACAGAACCTTGTGATGGCCTTCATGGACGCTTTCGGAGTATGTATAACTCTCACTTAGGCGAGTTAGATGATCTTGAACTGCAGATTTTGCAGCTGAGAAGGCTTTAGGTTTTGCCTCACTACTACTTGCTGTTGAATTCTCCCAGATACGCCAGTGGTAGCAAACGAAAGGTATGTGAACAATATTTTTCGTCACTTCTGTGATTCTTAGAACAAGATCATAATCCTGGGCAAAGTCAAAGTTACTTCTGTACCCCCCGAGCTCTCGAACTAAAGAGGTTTTGAAGACACCGAAGTGACAAGTGTACATCATCGAAAGCAAATACTCGGGCGACCAATCTGGTTTATAGAATGGACCAAAGTAAACCTTGCCATTAGTAGAAAGTTTATCCTCGTCGGTGTACAGGTAGTCAGTCGATTTGAATTCCATTAAATATAAGGCCACTAGCTCAAGCGCATCCACAGATAACTCATCATCATGGTCTAGAACCCCAAAATATTCCGCATCTACCATTCCAACCGCTATATTCAATGCGTTAGAAATGCCAACATTCTTGTCTAGAATCTTGACTCTAATTCGGCTATCCAATGCTTCTAATATTTTCAAGTAATGAGATATCCGCTTATTTCTGCTCCCATCGTCGACAATTATGAGTTCATAATTGGTGTAACTTTGATTCCTGACCGATTCAACAGCTTGCCATAGCATTGCTATTGGTGTTTTATACGTATTAAGAATTACTGCTATTTTAGGGCCTACAGAATCAATCTTCTTATGCTTAGCTCGCAGTTCTCTTATTCTATTTTCGCGTACATTTGTTCCTTGGAATTCAGCTACTCTCATAATGCGGAGCAAACTCCTACATGCTGAATACAATCCACGTTGGTGGAGAATTGTAAAGAACCTCCTGATTGCCCTCGAATACCCACCATAGCTATTGATAATGGATGAATTAGTCACGAAAAGCTTAAAAAAACTAGTGGTTATCCTCTTCACAATTGCTCCAAATGCAATTGTGATTGTCTGTATTTACCAGCAAGAATCAAAAATGAAAAAAATATCTTCTTTTGAATTGAATGAAAGTTCAGGTTTGATTTGTACAGGTACTTGATTCTTGCAAATAGATTTCCTTGTACCGCATATAACCATGATTCCACTTTTTGTGTATTAGTATTTCTACTTGGAGACCACACCAGACTTTGCGCCTGGTTGAAAACCTCGGCAAAGTAATCCCTCGTTTTCAATTTCCGTAATAGTCTCGAAATTTTTAGGAGTCGTGAATCTGTGCCAATTAGATTAAGACCATGTAGACGGTAGATTACGCTAGGTGTTTCATCAACAACGATCTGTCCAAAACATTGAGCAAAATTATAGATCCACCAATCATGCATTATGAAAGATTTCGGCAGATTCTCCTGGATTAGGTGGAGAAATTTGTTGTTGATTACTATTGTGCATCCCTGTATCTGGTTTGTCATTAGTGATTCCGGCAACGTGTAAATTTCGGGAGTTCGGATTTTCCCTTTTGTGTCTATCGTTGAACCGACGTAGATGGCGGGCCCTTTGATTTGTTTCAATTTGGAGATTGCCACGGTCATTTTATTGGGAAACCAAACGTCATCTTGATCTGCAAATGCATAGAAATCATGTCTGCCAGCATTTGTTATCAGGAAGCGAAAATTGGTAGCGGCTCCCTTTGTAGGACCATCTAAAGTGGTAATTCCAAAATTGCGTAAGATTTTTTTGGAACCGTCTGTTGAATGATCGTCGGAGGCTAATAAAGACAATTCATCAATTTCAACTTGAGCTTTGAGAGAGCGAATCAAAACCTCTAAATGTCGCGCACCGTTGTGCACAGCTAATAGTACTTGAACAGAACTCAATGGTTGCCTCTTTTTTTTCTACAGGTGCAAAATCTCAAAGAAATCACAGCCAAAATATTAGCACGAGCGGTCGGTCGCTAGGGTCCTTGAGATTCTTCGACTCCTAGCAAACTTAAGCGCACTCCGAAAACCATTTGTGCGTGGCCAGTTGAAAGAAATTACTTAGTAGTGAGACAAAATATTTTTTAGTCGTCTGTATACTTCGAAAAAGCGCCAAATTGTCGAATTCAAAATCATGTCGCGCTCTGCTACCGCACTATCGCGCTCTGCTACCGCACTATCGCGCTCTGCTACCGCACTATCGCGCTCTGCTACCGCACTATCGCGCTCTGC